>Ga0255772_10000035_pt1 | contig 110945 bp, 155 predicted proteins | sample 071ome_34_FD_179970 | JGI IMG/M metagenome (GOLD analysis project Ga0255772, IMG submission 179970) | Coastal salt marsh microbial communities from the Groves Creek Marsh, Skidaway Island, Georgia - 071411BT metaG (version 2) | ecosystem: Environmental > Aquatic > Marine > Intertidal zone >...
TTGTGGACTTCATGTTGACCCTCAAATAGAGCGTCCAAATAAAAATAAACCTATACAAAGTTTAGTGGAAAGATATATTCAATTATCTTCAGTAAAATATGTGGATGAAATAATCCCATATAATTATGAAAAAGATTTACATGATATACTTTTAGGCTATCCTATTAATATTAGAATTATAGGTGCAGACTACAAAGGAGAAAACTTTTCGGGTCTTGACATTTGTCAATCAAAAGGCATTGAAATTTACTACAACGAAAGATCGCACAACTTTTCAAGCACAGAGCTTAGAAAAAGAATATCAAAAGTAGAAAATAGCAAATGAAAATATTAGTTACAGGACACAAAGGTTATATAGGTTCACATCTATATTCAGAAGTCAAGCAAGATTTAACGCATGATGTTTATGGTATTGACTTGAAAGACGGAGATGATGTTTTGTATTGTTTGCCCGATAAAGAGTTTGATGTTGTTTTTCATTTTTGTGCATACCCAAGAGTAGAATACTCTGTCCTTCAGCCAAGTTATACATTACAACAAAATGTTTTAGTTACTTCTAAACTTTTGGAGTGGAGTAAAAATCATGGAGTCAAAAAATTTGTATTTTCATCTTCTTCTGCCATTATGGGAGACGGAGATGGAGTTCCAAAATCTCCTTATGGTTTACATAAATTAATGTCAGAAATGGAATGTAGATTATATAAAGAATTGTATGGAATGCATTGCGTTTGCCTTCGCTATTTTAATGCTTATTCAGAAGATCAGCCCTATGGAGGAGCGTATACAACTGCTATTTCTGCATGGATGGAAATGATTCGTCAAAATAAGCCATTGCGTCTCGATGGCGATGGAGAACAGACTAGAGACTTTGTTCATGTTGAAGATATTGTTTCGGCAAATATATTAGCGATGAATAATAATGATATGAACGATGATTACTATAATGTTGGCTATGGCGAATCTTTTTCATTAAATTACATAAAAGAATTTATCGATTGTAATCAAAATGTAAAATGGAATTTTGCTCCCGCAAGAAAAGGAGACGCAAGGCATACTCTTGCGGACAATAAATCTTTGCTTGATTGTGGTTGGAATCCCAAAATTAATTTCGATGAAGGTTTAAATCGATGCTTTTCCAAAAAATAATTGCTTGACATTCTCCCACAAATCAAATATAATATCCCTATGCCTTATATAGCAAAATCAGAAAAAGAAAAAATAGACAAAGGATTGGTTGCAATTCATTTGTCCAAACTTGAAAACGCAGGTGGACTGAATTATGCAATCCATCAAATAATCGCACAATATATTTCACAAAATAAAGAAGACTATCAAACATACAACGACATCATTGGCGTATTAGAGTGTGCAAAAATGGAATTGTATAGAAGATCAATTTCCGAATATGAAGATAAAAAAATTCTTCAAAATAAAGATGTCGCACCTTATGACAAATGAAGCAGAAAATTTCTTCAATTAAAGAACTAATTTTAGCGGTGGGAGCGTTTTTCGTCTTGACAATCTTCCAAATATGGTATATACTTACAGGCAATGAATGATTATTTATACAATATGTTGAAAAGTTCCGCTGAAGCGGATATAGCCAAAGCAAAATTGACCCTTAGTCTACTTGGCGATAATGCAGTAGGAATTGGAGATCACTCAACTAAAGACTTTTATGCGAACGCAGAAGAAGCTCTTGAGTTACTTGATAATGCGTATAGTCGATTGGAAACGCTTAATCGATACGCAAAAGAGCAAGACTCTTAATATGAATAGATTTGACCTAGAAGAATCGTTGGGTCAGATGGCTCAGTTCACAACCGACATTGATACGATTATTTATGCCGTTGGAGATGCTCCCAAACCTGCAACAGAAGATGAGCTATTAAATATGTTAATTGGACTCAAGCAACTGCACGAAGTTCGATACCAAAAAATGTGGGATATATTTGAAGAATTAATTAAAAACAAAAAACTACAATGAGAAAAGTTTTGTTAAATAATAAAGTTTATGCTTTTAAATATTTAGATTTTGAAGATTTAATCGAGCCAAATAATATTAAATTATGCCACAAAGAAAAGCAAATAAGGAACAGAATATCATATTCTTTTTGGAAAAGCATTGTAGATTCAATGAAAGACCTCAAGTCAATCGAAAAAATTTCTTTATGCAAGCAAATATGGAATCAAATGGATAATCGGCTTTGTTTTAATACTTATACTCAATCTCGATTCGATTTAGAATCTTTGGCGTTATGCTTGAAAGAGTGCAATGAATATAGGTGATCGCAGTAAAAAATATGTAGAATACCATATGTTTGTGACCTTTGATCCTATATTTAGATATAACTCGATAGTCGCAGGTTTATGGCACGAAGTAGCAGGTCAAATAAGATACGAAGCACTTATGGAAGAAGATAAAGACGGCAAACAACTCAGCTACCTTTTTCCGATTTTTGACCCCGAATGCTCTGATTATGATGAGTTTACGCTAACCTAAAATTTTTACTTGACAATCCCCAAATAATATGAGACAATGTTGGAATGAAAGAACAAATACTAAAAGTCCTTGAAGAACTAAAAGATTCTCAACTAAATATAGCAAGTAAATGTGCAAGAGAATTTCTTGCAGAAAAAATAGTATCACATTTAAATAAAGTATCGAATTAAAAATGGAAGATTCTCAAGATTTAATAAAACAAAAAATTAATGAAATTAACATTCTTGTATCTACCCAAATTGAAGACTTATCAATCGAAGACCTTGAAGACCTAAAATGTAGGCACGATATGCTATTAAAGCAATTTAAATTTTGGGAAGAAAACTTTAACAGAGAAAGATCAATTTATGATCTAAATGATTTTACAAATTGGATCAACAAACTAATAGAAAAAAATATATGAAAATCAAAAGCAAACAAGTAATTCACGCAAGCGAAGTAGAGGAATTTTTTTGGGCAGAAAATGACGAACCCGTAGCAGAAGGTTTTCCTGTCGGAATTGAAACCGAGTATTCAGATAGATTTGAATTAGTTCTTTTTGATGACATTTATTGGAGCGACAAATATCTAATATAGTGTAATAAATTACATGGATAAAGTTTCATTAAGAAAAATACTTAAACATAAACAATACAAAAGTATTTTTAATGAAATATACAAAAGATATCTAAAGAAAAACAACTCTGATCAAATATATAAAATATCATTGGATATTTATAATTTGCTTCAATTATTAAAAAAACAAAAAGATATTTTAGTTGAGGATGAAATATTAGTTACAGAACTTGAAAAAAACAAATTCGATGTAAATATATATTTAAAAGAATCAGATCAAATTATATTAATACAGGAATATGACATGGAATCAATAATGAGTTGCAAAGTTTGTTTCCCAAGCTACCTTTCGGAATTAGAAGCTTGCTCTATTATAATGTGGGAATTATTTAACAATGCAGGAGAACAGTAGGTTATGCGAATATCGCATTGAATATCTTAGAAAAGGTGCAGTTGAACACAACTATCATTACTATATGGCATACTCTCCTAAACAGGCATTAGACTTTCAAAATGAAATGATAGAACACAAAGCTTGGTCTATTGATTTATTAAAAATAGAAAGAAAATGTCCTTATTCAAATAAATGGATAGATGAAAGCGAGGTTTTAGAGTCACATGGATGCTGACGATTCGATAGTCGAACACATTTATTACGAGAGGGGAAAAAATGAGTGCAAAGATAATTGCACAAAAAAAAATATGAAACTATGGCAGAGTGGATACGACAAAGGCTTTTCTGATGCACAAGAAATTCTTGCAAAAAAGTTTGAGAAAATGATTTCTGAATTGTCTGACATAAAACAAGTTAAGAGCAATTCCAAAAAAAAAGCTTGACAACTAGCTTCGATTGTGCCATACTTTAAGTATGAGCGGAGAAGGATTATCAGTAAGTTTTAGAAGAACATCAATGACTCAAATGTCAAACCAAGAACTTCTTGAGGAGTTCCAAAAGATTGTCTATGCGAGTCGAGTAACTACCCACATGAAATGGTATGGGGAAGCCTATAGCGTTTACATGGAAGAGCATGGGGATGAAGAGTTGCAAAAATGGCAACAAAGAGGTGTCGCAATTAAAGATACCTTTAATTTCTGTATTAGTGTTTATGACTCTTGGGGCGAAGATTCAGACCTTTATGAGTCACATCAAAGAAAAGATAGCTTTGTTTCTCTTGCGAAAGAGTTTGCTATGGATAATTGGTTGTTGTATTTTCCTTATGGCTTTCCTGCTGAATGGATTGAGACAGAAACTATTGATGGAAAAGAATGTTGGAATCATTTTGTTGTAAAACCCGATGATAAAAACATTGACAAGATATGTAAAATATGGCATCATTATGGGATGTGCTTGGTTAAAGCAGAGCAATTAGGTCAAACCGATGAAATGAAAAGTTTTTATTGGGATCAAGCTAGAGATGAAATTAAATCAATAATGGAGTAAGAAAAAGCTTGACAAAAACCAACAACTAATCTAGTATATTGACATGATTGACAAACGATACATTGTAAGACATTGCAAAAAGCAGAACTCAACATGGTATGAAGCACATTACTCCGATGGGAAAAATTGCAGATTATTCCAAGCAGAGAATTATGGAAACTTTCTTAAATTTACCGATCTCTTAAATGAGGCAGGATATAAGTACATAGAAAATGAGGAGGAGTATTAATGAATACCGCAGAAGCATTTTTAGATAGCATTAACCAATCAATAGCCAACGCAGAGAAACAAGCGAACTCTGTTCCTCGCATGGGCATGAATATCTATCTTGACAAGTCAACGATGGTGATGCAACAATTCACAAGTCCCAATTCATTCAAACACGCACAGAAGATTACTGCTCGCAAGGGTCAGTCAAGCACTCTTCGTAATGTTTTGGATGGCAATGGACGATTGCAGTAACTTTTTTCTTGACAAACTCGAAAGCCTATATTATAATAGGTTCTTACTTAAACAAAAACTAATTGAACAAAAATGATAATTGCAGAAAACAAAAACAAAAAAGTAGTCACTTCGCACGACTTTGATTCAATAAATTGCACGATTGATGCGGAAGATATGCGTTATGTCGCAAGTTTGCTTCGTAACAACTATTCTAACACTCAACTTGCAGTTGTTCGAGAAATTAGTGCCAATGCACTTGATGCGAATACTGAAGCAAAAAGCAAGCGTAGGATAGAAATCACCCTGCCAAGCAAACTTAGCACAAATTTTTGTGTGCGAGATTTTGGCGGTGGACTTAGTCAACAAGATGTATTCGGACTATACTCAAAGTATGGCAAGAGTACCAAACGCACAAGCAACAATTATATTGGTGCTTTCGGTATCGGCAAATTTGCTCCTCTTTCGTATGGAGATAATTTTACTTGTGTTTCCTATCATGGTGGAATCAAAAGTAGCTACAACATTTTTGTTGACGAGCATGATGATACCAAGATTGTAAAGTTGCATGAAGAACCAAGTAATGAACCAACAGGCTTAGAGGTTCAAGTTGCGATCTCTGAATCAGACATTGAAAGTTTTCGAGATAATTGCAAAAAGTTTTTCAAGTTTTTCCCTGACAAAGATATGCCCAAATTCATTGGTGCAGAAAAAGACTTTGTTGAAAAGCCCAAGGTCATTCTTGAAGGCGAAAATGCAGATTGGTTCTTTACTGAACAAGAAAGTTCTTACAATTACTATTCTCGCTCCTATGAGAAAGCAAAAGTTATCATGGGCAGAGTAGCTTACCCTCTTGACGCAGATAGTATTGACATAAAGAACTATGTTCAAGACGAGAGTCAAGCTTCGATAATTAGGTCTGTAATACAGGAGTCAAATTTCCATCTTCGTGTTCCTCTTGGATGCGTAAAGCTTCACCATAGTCGTGAGGCATTGGAATACAATAAACCCACACAAAAGTTTATTGCACAAAGAATGGTGGAAGTGATGGCAGAGGTCAAGGCAATCGCATCAGAAAAATTAAGCGATTCGCAAGATTTGTACGAAGCAAAAGCAAACTATGCACGAATAATCAATTCGTTGCCACAAACTTTGCAACGAGCATTTGAAGGTTCGTTTGAATGGCAAGGCATCAAGATTGATTCGTTCGGTTTCAGCAGACCTTATGGCATGACAGATGATATCATTCTGACTGAAACAACTAGGGAAAAGGATAGTGATGCTCGCAATGGTTTTCGTGTGCGTAGCAATAAAACTTCTCGAATAAATTGTCGTGATGATGGCTTGTTTATCATACAAGATATTAGCTCATCTCATGGCAACAATCTTCGTGCAAGAACATTGTTCAACGAGGACGAGAATCTACAAGTTGTATATTTTATTAACGCACTTACCGATGACGCACAAGCACTCATTGATGATAAATGGCACTTCGACAGTATTAGCGACAAGCATATTCGCTATACATCCAAGGTAGCAAAGGAAAAACCCGATTATAGTGGTGTTCGCAAGAGCAATGGTAGTCGGGCACACATTCCATTATTTGAAATGAAGAAGGAAGGTTATTCATATCGCAACATTGATTATTGGAAAAGCGTAAATGATGACATTGCGACATTACAAGAAAATGGCGATAAAATAGAAGGTTCTGTGAATGGCAAACTTGTTTACATTCCTATCAAGAATTACAAGATTGACTATGAAGATTATGAACTTAAAACAGTCTACGAATTGATGCAACGCATTCATAGTCGAGCAGAAGAAAATTCGCAAGAAAAAACTTTTCGATTAATTGGTGTTCGTGCAGGTGATGTATCCAAACTAGATAAGAGTTCGTGGATAAACTTCTTTGACTTTCTTACAGAGCATTGCAAAGAATATCTTCTTCGTAACGCTAGTGGTGCAAAGCAGAGCTATAATAAATTTCTTGTTAATTCAAGTAAGCATAATGAAGGCTTGCGAGAGTCTAGTTATACGCTTGATATATTGTTCTCTGACAGAAGGTTTCCGCTTGACAAATTGAGCAAAGATAATCCCATAGTTTCCAATAAAACAAACTATGAAGTTACTATTTTAGGCAAGACTTGTTTTGAATGTTGCTTCTGCATCAATTACCTCGCCAAAAAGCACAAGGATTGGCTTGAATTCAATCTTGATAGTGGATTCGATGTAGAGCAATTCGCTTCAGAAATTCTTTCGATTACCAAGCAATATCCATTACTCAAAGTGATGTACAATAGTGTATCTTCATATAGAACAGAACAAGAAACTTTTGACGATTGGATTGACTACATTCTCTTGTGCGACAAAAAATAAACTTGACAAACTACAACAAATAGAATATACTATATTATAATGAAAAAAGTACCATATACTATAAGCGAAAATTCAATAACCATCTTTTGGGATGGCAAACCATATACGATCCGAAAGGATAACATTAATTTTCAAAGTGCAAAAAAAGCTATTTTTGACGCAGATTACGATAAGCTAGGTGATCTTATTGATGTAAAAAAATCGGTTGAAAATTTTGTCCAAGGAGACATTGAAGTGCGTGACGAGATTGTTTATTACAAAGGTCATCGTCTGCATGGGGTTGTGGTTGATAAACTACTAGAGATGCTTAGAGCAGGAATGAAAGATTCTGCTCCTCTCGTAAACTTTATCACTCGCCTACAAGCCAATCCTAGTGCCAATAGCGTGAACGAATTGTATACCTTTTTGAGCTACAAGTCATTGCCAAACGATGAAGATGGCATGGTGCTTGGATACAAAGGTGTTCAAGGTGATTATTGGTCACAAACAGGCAATGCGGATACAATCGTCTTGCAAGGCAAAACCAACGAACGACATCAAATTCTCAATGAAGTTGGTGCAACCATTGAAGTTGCTAGACGATGCGTTGACGATAACAAAGACAATCATTGCTCTTTTGGTCTTCATGTTGGTAGTTACGACTACGCAAACGAATGGGCAGGACAAGATGGCAAGTTGCTTGTTGTTCAATTCGATCCCTCTGATGCAGTTAGTGTTCCAACCGATTGCGACTTCCAAAAACTTCGTGTATCCAAGTACAAGGTAATAGCAGACATTACTGATACTCGCACCGAATTACACAAACCTGTTTACGAGGCGAATAAGCCTATCTATGGGTCTAATGATGACGATGTAGAGGACGAGGAAAATACTTGTTGTGGCGATTACGATTCTTGTGATTGCGATGGAGAGGACTTGGTTGAACTTGCAATCCGCAACTACATTGAGAACAAACATGAAGAAGGAGAATCTCCTACGCTCAAACAAATCCAAAGCAGAATGAAAGGTTATGACTTGACTTGTGGGGAAATTTTTGATATCGTTAACGATATGGGATACTATATCTGCGAAAGTTACGACTGTCCAAGATCAATGTGGAAAGTCGAAGCAAAAACTGAATTTTAATTACAAAAAATTATGAATGAAACTACTAACATAAAGTTGCTTGATGCAATCACTCAAGCGAATGAGCCTCAAGTCGATTCGGTATGGGCAATTCTAAAATACAGAGAAATTGGTATTTATAGAAAAATTGCTTGCATATGCGAAGTCCTCGATCTTGATCTCGCAGAAGTGCTAGATGATCTTCCTCAAGACGAAGAAGGCAGAATTCTAGATTACAAAACTCGTCACATGATCCACGATAGCCTTATTTCGGTTTCGTAATGTGAGGAGTAGTAAAGAAAAGATTCTCTCTCTTTACTTTCAACTATCTAAAAACACACAAAAATTATTACAACTAATCATCGAACGAGGTTTTGAAAAAATTGGCGAAGGATCATACAAGTCAGTTTACTCAAAAAAAGAGTTGAGTTATGTCATCAAACTAGCCAACTCCCTCAACGATGAGTTTGCGGAAGTTCCAAGTAAATTGAAAAAATTTTATGTTCAACCATATTATTGCGATAACCAAATAACGATTCAGCGAAAAGCAAATACCAAAAAGCAAGAACTTAATTACAAGAAAATATTAAACGAATTAGGTTTTGATACCTGCCAACGCTTAGATATAATTCCACAAAATTGTGGATCGATTAAAGAAAAGCCTGTCGTATTTGATTTCGCACAAATTTAAAAAAAAGGGTTGACATCCCTCAAAAACCTGTCATACTTATAACCATGAATATTGCAGAAAATACATTGAAATCCAAAACTACCCAAGAATTAATTGATTTGGTTGACTCGATCAACCCTGTCAAAAATCTACTTCATTCAGCCAAGGCAGTAGCAAAGGTCGATCAATTTAAGCAGGTCGATCAATTTTTTGCGAACCTCAAGCTTGGTGCAGTTCATGCAGAGCAAGCATATTGGAATGATCTTATCCCTCAAGACGATAGCGAAGTTTTTGCTCGTTGGGTATTCGCCATTATGAGCGTTCACACGACTTGGGAGAGCAATGTACGAGGTTATGAGGTTGCCATGAGCGATCTTTCTTGGACTATATCCAAAGACAAGCTCAAGCAAATGATTGTCAAAGCTAAGGTTGGGTTGTATGAGCGTAGAGAGCGTGGATTGTGGGACTTGGCAACCAAGTTTCGTGAGAATCCCGATCAGTTCAAAAAGCAAGATAACGAGACTTGGCAAGAATGTCGCAATCGTTTAATTGGAACAATTTATGGGTTAGGTAATGCAAAGACAACTTATGCTCTCGCATTGAGTTACCCAACAGAGGCACGACTTTGTTGCTTGGATGTTCACTTGTTGCGTTTTATGGGTCACGATCTCAAGAAAGGTCACGCAAACACGCTCAAGGACTATGAACGCATGGAAAACGAATGGCTTGCTCGTTGCGACAAGTATGGAGTTTCTCCGAATGTAGCAAGAGAAATGTATTGGAACAAAGTTCAAGGCAGAAGGAATTCTCGCTATTGGAGTTATTGCTTGGAAAGATAATTTATGAAAGTCACAAAGTACGAAGTAAACGCATTAGAAAAAGTTTTAGATTGTATGCACCATTATATGCTTATTGGTCACATAGAAGAAGAACATTCAAAAGCAGAATGGATTGAAATTAGACGAGCAGTTCGCAGAATGGAAGTTTTACATGAAAAAATGAAAGAAAGTTATTTAAATGAATAAAGAATTTAATATAGATTTGATTTTAGGAGAAGAAGATATCCAAAGTTTATTGAATGGAGAAATTTGTGGTTTTAATTTTGTACCAACAAATGATACCGAATACGATGAAAGGATCAGCATTAACATCAAGCATTCAAAGGGTGATTTGACATTATCTGAATCTATGAATTTAAGTATTGACAACCTCTCAAAAGTTTAATAGGATACTATCATGCAAAACGAATTAACACAACAAGAGTACATTTTGGAGCAAGCATCAGAAATCAATCCCGATGCAATCGTTCTTGAGCCTCGCTCAACATTTAACGAAGCAATTATCGGAATTGATCCCGATGGAAGACTTGTCTATTCAGCTAATAAAATAGTTAATGCCTTTGTGTCTCATGATGACATGACAGAAGAAGAAGCTGTAGAATATTTTGAATACAATACGCTTGGTACTATTCAACCTATGGATGATGCGAATAAGCCAATGTTCGTATATGATGAGTTTATTTTTTAATGAATTTCGACATTCTAATGAAAGTACAAGAACAAAAAGAAAAACTCGCAGATACTTGGAAAGCGATTAAAGATATTGAAATGGAATTAGAGTTTCTATATTCAAGAGAACCCGATGAAGTTGTATATATTTCGTCATTGGAAAAGAAGCTCGATAAATTATACGAAGAAATAGATCAAATTAGCGATGAGAACAACTAATCAACAAATGCGAGACGAAGAACCAACCATTGACGATATGCGTTATGATCTTGCAGAACGAGAAGCAATGAATATGGGCGTAAGCGAAGTTATTCAGCTTCTTTTAGATGGTTTTCAAGGCTTAGACGAAATGGATGACATTGAAATTAGAGACGAATGGGAACGCTATTTTATTGTTGACAAAGATTAACATCTAGTTCATACTTTAAACATGAGATTAACAAAATACCAAAAAGCTAGACTAATTGAACATGAATGGGATGTTGTCGAAACTGATGATGGACAAAATTGTGCATGGATTAGCGTTGAACCCGAAGATGGAGAAATTTTTCAAGCCTGTATTGATGTTTTTGGCTTGACAGGAAATGGAGACGACATTAAACTATTGGTAGTAGCAACAAGCGAAGACGATTAAACACAATCTAATTGAATAAAAAAATGAATTATTTTAAAAAGAAAAGAATTGCGTGGAACACATGGAGTGTTGATGATATTGTATTCAAAAGCAATAACTTAATTAAAAAGGTTTTACCATCAAACCAAGTCATGTCTTGGACTAGCAAGGGTGATCGTGACCAAAAAATGTGTCAACGCACAGGTTGCCAAAGCCACTCAGTCAAACATGGGCAAGGTCAATCGTATACATATTATTCGACAGACAATTACAAAGGAATTATGGTTCAACTGAAAGAAATGAAATCAGATTTTCCATCAGCAAACATTGACTTTATTGATTGCACAAATAGAATCGATAGTGTTGGAAACCCCAAAGGTCAACTTGGAGTATTGGTCTATCTTAATTCTTTTCATCAACCTTGGGAGTGGAAAAGATGCCCACAAACAGGTGATTGGACTCGTCAGCCTGTGGGTCAAATTGCACCACTACAAGAAGGTTATCGTATGTGCTATGGTGGGCAAGGAGATGGAAACCCTTTGGATTTTGACGAATTCCACGAAATGATTCAGATCACAGAAGCAATCAGAGATTTCCTTGTAGATATTGTAGTTCCATTTAAAAACGGAACTCTTCAGCAAACTGAAAGCTTGGTCAACACTTAATTGAATAAAAAATTTTATGAAAACAACGGACATTACTTTTGAAATTCCATTGGAAGGTGGAGAAAATTATAGACGAGATCAATGTGCAGAACATATTGCACAACTTCTCGATCAGTCTTTTGGTACTGCAATCGAAGATTTGGGAAACATACACGATCTAATTGCAGAAGAAATCGCAGAATCCAACAGAAGGCAAGCGAGAGAGAATCTTGCTGATGCAGTAAATGGAGGATCAAGGTAATTAAGGATTGACATATTGAAACAATTTCAGTATAATATATCTCATCAGACAGAAACAGAAGAGAAGATCATAGGCTTTCATTCAGAAGCAAACATGATTACCTACTTAAATAAAAACAAAAATTATTTAAATACATTAAATCATGTTTATTTGAATTTCAAACAAATTAAGATTTCATTAAAACAAAGTAATTGGAGAACAAAATAAATGCAAGAAATTATAGATAAAATATACGAGCGTATGGAATTTTGTGCAAACGCACACACGAACGACCAAGCAGAAGAACAAGCTTTCATTGCAGAGTTGAGTTGCTTGAACGAAATTTTAGATCAAATTGAAACCTTTCCTTGGGATGGTATAGAATGAGTTTTTCTACTATAGAAGGAATAATCAGACAAAATACAGGCAATAAATTGAATAAACAAGAAATGCAAATCATAGGAGACGATTACCCAACTTACGAGGATTCAGTCAACATGACTCTTGCAGAACAAGAGCGAGAAGTATCTAATAGCAATTTAGCAAGATTGTTGCAAGAGAACGCAAATTTGAAGCATCGACTTGCTTGTATTGAGGATGATATTAAAATTATTGCTAGACATATCGAGAATAATTGCCCCGATCAATTTGAAAAACCAAGTCTCAATGAGGGTGGAAGTGTTTTTGCGGATTGTGCATGGCACAACATTAGTAACATAGAAATTGCTTGCGATTTAAATAGTGATGAATCGCTTGATTGGAAAAAACGAAGTTAAATACAAACAAAATAAGGAATAATTAATATGGGAAAAAAAGCAACAAGTAAAGGCAACACGCCAAAAAGTCAAAGTGAAAAATTGCATATCGTTTCAAAAAAAGAATCTCATACAGGAGCAAAACCTCTTGTGCCACACATAAATAATCCAAATGCGATGGTTACTCAAAAGGTTCGCAATGCACAAGACCGCAGAAGGTAATTTAAAAGATTTATTTTTTAAACTAACTGATCTTTGGCAAGATGGACATTATGCACAAGTCGCAGATTTTATCTCACAGTCAGAAACATTCTCAAGTCGGGCTAATCTCATTGATTTTTGCGTGTTTTTATCTAAATATTTGGGATTCAAAGAATTGCAAGTTCTACAAAAACTAATTTAAATGCTTGACAGACTAGCCGAAATTTCATAAGATACCATTATGACGAAAAAATTGCAGACACTCTACAAAGTAGATACTAAAGGTAAATTGCGTGAATGGACAATGCACATTGATGGCAATTCATTTTATGCGGTCAAGGGTCTTGTCGAAGGCAAGAAGACTCAAGACAAGCCGACTGTTACGATTGCCAAGAATGTTGGTCGTTCAAACGAAACGACTGCAAAGCAACAAGCAGAGCTAGAGGCAAAAGCGAAGTTTCAAAAGAAACTAGATTCGGGTTATGCCTTGAACGAGATAGATGCACAAGAAAAAAAGTTCTATGAACCCATGCTTGCACACAATTATACTGATCGTAAGCATGAATGCAAGTATCCTGTTTTTTCGCAACCAAAGCTTGATGGCATTCGTTGCGTTGTTCGCAAAGAAGGCGATACGCTCGTAGGACGCACTCGCAATGGCAAGGAGATAGAATGTATACCTCACATTCTCAAAAGCCTAAATAGGTTCTTTCTTGCTCATCCAAACGCCATTCTCGATGGAGAACTGTACAACCATGATTTGCGGGATAATTTCAACAAGATCACATCACTTGTTCGCAAGCAAAAACCTGTTCAATCATCAAAGATGACAGATAAAGCTTTCGCAAAAAAGCAAACCGAATTCCAAGAAAGACTTGTTGAGTCAGAAAATACTATTCAATATCATGTATATGATGCACCAAAAATTAATGAATCATTAACAGAGGCACAAACATTTGATATTAGAATCAATGAACTTAAATCAAAATTACCGCAAAACAAACATATTGTATTGGTTGAAACAAATGAAGCTTATGATCAACAAAATTTAGACAACTTGTATGAACAATATCTTGATGCAGGATATGAGGGTCAAATGGTTCGCAAGTCTTCATCAACCTATGAAAATAAAAGAAGTAAATTTTTATTGAAAAGAAAAGAATTCATGGATGCGGAATATCGGGTAATTGATATTGAGATTGGAAATGGCAATCGTAGCGGAACTGCAAAGCATCTTGTGTGCTTCTGCGACAAGACCAAGCAAACCTTCAATAGCAACATCAAAGGTTCTTTTGAATACCTCAAAGAAGTCTATGATAATCGCAAAGAATATATCGGGCAATTAGCAACGATCAAGTTCTTTCAGCTTACTCCTGATGGTATTCCACGCTTTCCTTATGCTATTTCCTTTCGGAACTACGAGTAAACTACATACTAACTACATATTACATACAACATATCAAGTATACAATATATACAGTAAACTATATACAATATAACATACTCAATATATCACTAAATACATGATAAATAATAAAATATAATGTGGTTTAATGTGGGAGAAAGTGGGTTGTAGTGGAGTGCGAGACTTAAATATATAAAATAAATCATTAAATAAAAAACCAAACACAAATAAAAAATCATGCAAATAACTATTGGAAATTATAGAATAAGAAGATATGACTCTTTAAACTTGTGTCTTGAAGAGAGAAAAATCAAGCAAAAAGCAAAAAACCCATACGGAAGAAACGGAAAGAAGGGAAACACGCTAATTGAACAAAATAATTCATCAAATAATATACAATACAAATGGCATTTAATTTGTTATTCTAGTACATTAGATTATTGTTTGAAGAAATTGGTTGAAGAATGCTTGACAAATGATGAAGAAATAAATACAATAAAAGACATTCAAAATAAAATAACTCAATTAAATGAAAAAATTAGTCAAATTAGCGAGGCAAATAACAGGTTCATTGAGGAGAGTATGCTCGCTCAAGAGGAAAAAAGAGTTGATCAGCTTGCCGAAGAAGCAATATATCGGGCGTAATTCTCACGGCTTTCCGCAACTTTTCGAGAAATAATAACTTATTTCATTGATTTTCAACTATTTACATTTTTTTGTTGACATCTTTGAATTTGTATTATAGTATATTGTATATATGACAGAAGAAAACGAATCAAATAGTATCCCAAGTCCACCCGATTTCATTCCAAGTCCACCCGAAAACATTGCAAGTCCATTAGATGGCTTGAATGACGAAGAGATTTTGGAGAAATATAGGTTAATGCACGAACTCGAACACGAAGAAAGTAGAAAACAAGCATTAAATACAATAATAATCGATCTAGAAAAGAAAATAAACACTTAATTGCACAAAAAAATGGATGAATTACAAAAAATAAGTAGCGAAATATGTAATATCTTTAATAGTAAGATAGATAATCTAACAAAAGAAGAAGCGGAACAAATAAATATATACAATAATAGCATGAATTTTTATATGCAGTTGGGCGACAAGCAAAAATGTCTGTGGAATGCTCGCCAAACCTTGAAATATCTAGAAAATATATCAGAAAATAAGTAATATGGACGATGAAGACCCCGAAACTCAAGAAGCCCTCGAATTGAGTTACGAAATTTTGAACTTGATTGAATCAAATATAGATAGTTTTACTGAAGAAGAGAAAGAAACCCTATATACATCAAATGAAAGCATTCAATTCTTTCTTGATGTTGGAGATGAAGAAAGATCACTAATAGAAGCTAAACAATTAAAAGAATATTTGCTAAAAATAACAACCTAAATATAACATCATGCATATAAGAAGAGAAATTGATAATTTGCTAGACAAAATGAGCCAAATAATTGCAAAGAAAAAACTCTCAAATAAAGATAAGGCAGAAATAAAGAAAATAACCGCAGAAATAAACGCAAAAACCCTTAATGGCGAGCGAGCCAAGGGAATGTGGACTGATAGTCCTGAATTTCTTGGAAGATAAAATATGTTATACGAAATAATACATTCAATTATACATTGTATTGGATCAATTACTATATTAATGATACTTTGTCTTGTAGGAAATAAGTTATTCAGTTTAATTACAAAAAAAAATTAGTTAAATAAATGAAGCAAATAAATGTAAATAAGTACCTAGTCGGCAAAAAGAAATTGGGCAAAGGCAAGGTTGGAAGTAAAGGTGGAGTGGGAGTTCCCACGGGAGCTTTCGGGGGAAAATCCAAGTTTCTGAAAAAAAAGCTTGACTCTGAATCTTGATCTGCTATACTAGAGGGTATGAATTATTGCGAAGAACAACTTGAATACCTTGAGTGGCAAGCTCAAGCTAAAAAAGAAAAAGATATCAACCCATGCGATCTCGCAGAAGGAGTATATATGCTAGTAGATGATGCGAGTCCAAGCGAATCGCCTCTCTACTTTCGCTCACTTCAAAGTGCAGTCGATTGGGCAGAGAATGACAATCAATACATTTCCTACCAAGGAGTAGAACAATGGTCTGTCTATCGGGTAGGTGGAAAGGTCTTGTAAAAAAAGACTTGACAAATAATTTTTATCTACTATAGTTAAGTACATGACAAATTCAGAAATTGCGTTAAATATGATTGCTCTATGTGGAGTATTGATTATTGACTTGATTGTATTAACCATGATAGTTTTACATAAAAAACGATAAAATAAGGAGGAAAAAAATGAGTATTGCGAAAAATGCACGAGCAAGCCAAGTAATGGCAGATATTAGTAACGGCAAATGGACTAGCGTAAACAAGCAGGGCAAGTTTGCAAATTATGGTTCTGTCCCCGAAGACAGTATCTATTACCACACCATGTTGGCTCAAAAAGCCGATGCCGAGCGTCTTGCACGAATCGAGGCGAGCAAAATCCGTTTGAGAAAATTTGCTTGACTTTTAACCCCGAAACTGACATAGTAGTATTATGCACGAAAAAGTTGAACAACCTGTCGGATCTTACACCGAGTTTGAAAAGCTCGCATGGGTAAGCACTAAAGCGATTCCTGAGATTGGAAGCAAGCTGAATGTAAAAGTTAATGCAATTGGCGAATCAATCGTCCAAAAGTATTTCGTAGAGCATGGCTTTATTGGAATGCTTGTTCAGCCCATTAATCCACCCGAATGGTATCGCAAGCAAAATGCATCCAAGACGGACTCCGCTCTTTACGATTGGGAGCCTTGTCATGTTTATCCTGCCGAAGTTGAGGAGCTAAGAGGATGATCAAGTCTCTTGCCCCAAAACTTTCGATGTTCGCAACCGAACAAGAACTTCGTAACGAGTTAACCACAAAAGAATATGTTTATGTTAAACTCGCTAAACTAGATGAACATATTACTGATCTTCTTCATATGACAGAAAAATGTAATGGAGAACTTAGCATGACTGCATCAAGTAAATACAATTACATCAAACAAATACAAGAAGACTTGTTGAGAGTAAATAGAAATAACCACACAAAATAAATTCAAAAAAACTCTTGACAAATAATCAAATATAGAGTATAATAGATACATAAATTTGAGAACAAAACTCAATCAAATAAAATAAATCGATCTTTAACATTTTAAACACTTTGGAAGCCTCGACGGAGTCTTCCTGTGGGTGACCCGAACAAGCCTGTCGTGAGCGGGCTAAGGTATGCAGATTCCCTGTGGCGGGGCGATAGAGTCCAATCGGATGAGTCGATGACAAATGCCAAGTCTAATTTGTAGTTCGAAGTAGGTAACATAGCAACTGATGTTCACGCCGAAAAGTTGGAGGTATACAGTAGTCCTTCCCCACACCATTTTCTTTCTTAATCATAGCTTACCCATCCAAGCAAATGCTTGGGTGGGTTTTTTATTGACTTCCTTCGAAAACCTGTCATACTAGATATCATGAAAACGCTAAAAGACATTCTTGCCAACTACGGATACATTAACCAAGCTCAACTAGCTGAGATCAACGAACACTTTCCGCACATGAAAGTAGTAATCAAATGGGGTGGAATGCCTCGTGAACGAGTGCATGCATGGAAAGCAATCGAACGCATCGAAAAGGTCGAGGCGGAGAACACCGACTATTGTCGAGAAGTATTTCTTTGTGCCCAAGATTGTCAAAATCTTCGCACAGCACTCCACATTGCACAATAACCTAAAACAAAAAACATTATGATTAATCCTGCAGAAGTAACAAATTACAATCGAACACAATACGAACTAGAAGAATTTATTCTTTTTTGCATTAATGTAGCAGGAAAGAAAAGTTCAATCGAAGCACCCAAACTAGAAGTATTTATTCAAAGAGCAAAAGACATAACAAAAGAAGCAACACCATTTAATTGCATTAGGAAATTGATTAAATTGGGCAGGCTTAATGAAATCATGCATTGGGCAAAGTTGAGTCCGTATGCTCAGCGATACAATTCATATTTTGATGTTGTTAAGATCAAGGATCTACGAGCAGTAACCCTGAACAGATTATTGAAGGTACCAGGCATAGGTCTCAAGACTGCAAGATTCTTCCTTTCGCATAGTCGCGAAGACTTCGACGAACCTATGCTTGACACGCACATCCTTAGGTTTCTTCGAGACCAAGGTTATGTTGATGCTCCCAAGAGTACTCCTTCTAACGAGAACACCTATCTTTATTTCGCGAACATCTTCAAAAACATTGCTCGTCAATTGGGCAAATCAGTTACAGATCTTGATCTTGAAATTTGGAAGGAATATTCGGGCACCACTGCATAATGGAACTATCAATACTTCTTGCTGTGGCATTTATTATTGGCATCATTAAAGCATATTGCGAGCGCGACGATTGATCCAAATACAAAACACAAATAGCCAAATACTAAATAAAGAAATTTTTAATACTAAATAAGGCAAATATGGAGAGCAATACAGAATTATTGATTCAACTAGAATAAAAGAAAAGGTAATTGAAAAAATTATTTTGTGCAATCGGGGCCCCCCCTTAATTGAATAGGTCAACAAATTAGGTGGATATTAGCCTTGACTTTGGGCAGAAAATCTTCATAATGGAGTCATGATTAAGACAAAGCCTGACGAAAAAAGGTACGAGATTAATTTCAACAAGCCCGTTTTTGTTTACAAGAATCTCCACAAAGACTGTTGGAGCGTCAAACAAGATGGATTAGTCAAAGCTCACACCACAAGCCTTGCGATGCACAGTTGCACTTTTAAGGTAAGCGAAGCAGGAAGAAAGCGTGTGTTAAACGAGCAAAGAAAAAATGTTCACGCAGGAATCCAAGGTTACATTGAGGAGCAAGTTGGTAATTGGATTGATTCGCATCCTACTGCTCGACCTGTAACTTACAATCCGTACAAGTATGAGAATTTTGTTGACAAGGACACGGAACAAATGGTAGACTATGCTATTGCCGTGAGACTAGAACCTAAACAAGTATTAGCAGTATTATGAATCAAAGAACAATAGACATCACCCCTACATGGTCAGCAATCATTCGTCCTATGATTGAGGTGCTGAAGAACCCAAAGGCAGATCCCTTCGGAAAGAAAGAGGTCGAAAAAGAATTGCTTAGACTTGCGAAGATCGTAGACGATCAAAACGAGAAAGCAAGAATGGTAGAACTTGACAAAAAGGCTAGATCATGACACAAGCACAAATTAGAGAAGAAATTCTGGGCATAGTTAAAAGAGAACTTGCATGGGCAGATCCAATGTCTAGGATATGTCTTGATCAGCACAAAAGGCATCCCGAAAAGTTTCCGATTGGTTCAACTTTTGAATCAGCCGAAGAAGTTTTGGATGACATCATTTGTAGCTTGACATTGTTCCAAAAGGAGCTTAGAATTAAGTCATCTTTTCAATCAACTAACCTCTAAACAAAGGAAAATTATGGGACTCGACCAAAATGCTTATTCAGTCGTCCAAGGTGGGCGAAACGATGGAGAAGAAGAACATCTTAGCGAATGGAGAAAACACAATCGCCTTCAAGGATGGATGCAACAGCTTTGGGAAGACAAGGGAAGACCGAATGCTCCTGAGTCATCAAGCCCAATGGGAGACTTTAATTGCATTCCGTTGGAACTCGATGAAGAAGACATTATTCGCCTAGAGCAAGACATTCTAGATTGCAATTTACCCGAAACACATGGCTTCTTCTTTGGAAGCGATTCTTACTCTTGGACAGATGAAAGCGAAGAACCCTTTCCCGAAGGCGACTATTGGTACAAGGAAACCGATTTGCAATTTGTCGAAGATGCCAAAAAGTGCCTCAAACAAGGTAAGAAAGTTTTTTACTCTTGTTGGTATTGAGCCTTGACATTCAAACAGAACCTGCCATACTTAACTACATGAAAGAATTAATGGAAGAAATCAAAACCCTTCAATCACGATTAAGAAATTGCGGTGGAGGAAAAATCGTAATCACTAGCGGAAAATTTGACATCTCGCTTGGCAAAGAGCATGAGGAAGATGAGAGTGAGGATGTCGAAATGCTTCGTGCAATATTCAATGCTTAAAATGGAAAATCAAACATACATCGATGCGGTTTGCGAAGGCAAGCCATTAGACAAACCTTCGTTCAATGCGGATCTTGAAGCATGGGAATTGTACTTTGAGGAGTCGGCGACTCCTTGGCATCCCTATGACGAAAGAGACTTGTTGAGCGTCTTTTTCAACTCTGAACAAGAGGCACTAGATGCCTACAACCACTACAATGCAAACTAACAATGAATACTAAGGTAGACAAACTCAATAAAAAAATTCGTAAAATTGGATTCGAGCTTGCAAGGGCGCAAGCCATGAACATCAAGGCAGAAGATTACTTGTCGAAAAAGATTGCTCACGATTTGCTCTTGAGCGAACTGTATTCGATAGAGAAAAAAGTTTAATTACATCGGACCCGTAGCTCAGCGGTTAGAGCAGGGCACTCATAATGCCTTGGTCCTCGGTTCGAATCCGAGCGGGTCCACCAAAAAAGTTGCACGATTCGCTCAGGGGGGCCCCCCCGCTGCACTATCATACCGGGAAATTGCATAATTTAACAAAATGAAAAAAGGGGTTGACTTTACCTTATTTTCTGTCATACTATAGGTATGATTAACAATGAAGAAGCAAGAGCGTCCTCACTTCAAGAGGACATGGAAAGAAACCCCGAAATGTACAAGGAGTATGTTGAAGAAGACGATTTGGTCGAGCCTGAAAGAGTTGACCTAGTCAATCAAAGGTACATCATCGTGGACAACAAAAACTGTTGGAAGGGTCACGAAGGTCAGCAGATCATTGGAAGCTTTCTTTCTATCGAGGATTCAGTTGCGTGGGCAGAGATCAACCTCGATCATAGCGCCTACAATGTCTATCGAGTACAGGTAGTTCATTAAAAAAAAACTTAATTGCAAAAAAAAGCTTGACGGATCGCAAAAAATTTAGTAAAATTAATCCATCAAAGAAAAACTCTAACCTCTAAAAAATCATGAATAACAGAATCAATCTCAAAGTTTGCTCAACCAAAGAATCTTCTTTCGACGAAGTTAAAGCCGTTGCTACTCCTCAAGCGACAGAGTCTTGGCAACCGATTAGCCATGCTTTCCTTGTTGATCGTGTGCAAAATCAAATGCAGGACAACGGATGGGAAATCGTTGACACCTACCACTCCCTACACCGCTTTGGACAACGCTACTTTGGCTTGTTCCATGTCAAGAACACGGGCGTTGACAACGATGAGCGAGGCACGATTGTGGGCTTGCGAAACTCTCACGACAAATGCTTTCCTGCAGGTTTGTGCATGGGTAATGCACCTTTTGTCTGCTCGAATCTCATTTTCACCAATGAAGTTGTTCTTGCAAGGCGACACACCAAAAACATTCTTTCCGATTTGTCGCAAGTTATTGCTCGCACTCTTGGCAAGATGACTGAAACATGGGCTAGTGACGAGCAACGCATTCAAGCTTACAAAGAATACGAGCTTGGCAACGAACAAGCTCATGACCTCGTCATCCGTGCCTACCAAAACGGAGCAATCAGCAAGGCAAAGATTGCAGATGTTGTGGAGCAATGGCATAAGCCCGAACATGACGATTTTTCGCCAAGAACCATGCACTCCTTGTACAACGGATTCACGCATATTCTCAAAGGTGGAATCACCGCATTGCCTAATCGCTCTCTCGCACTTCACGGAGTTCTTGATTCCGAAGTTGGACTAAGTTCTAAACTTGAAGTCGCTTAACCTAACCTAAAAACACACTAACCAAAATCAAAACACATCTAACTATGAAAAAGCAAAAGTACCTTCAAAATGTAGTCGATAGCCTCAAGGGACGATTCGTTTCCCTTCTTGTCAAAAACGGAGAGCAACGCAAGGTGTTCTCGGCAAAGGTCACTAGCGTGACTCCTCGCCATGTAATGTTCACCGATACTAACGGAGGAAATCGTCGAGTAAATCGTCGTCATGTCCTTCGGGCAACTTGCGCCAACAAGACTTTTAAGAGGTCGGTGAGTTAAATCAAATAGCTCCAAATAGGGAGCCAAATACAAAGCCTCTCTTCGGAGAGGCTTTTTTTGCGAAAGGCTATTGACTTATCCTGCATTTTTTGTGACCGATCCGGGCGGGGGCCCCCCGCAGTACCATCGTATAAAAAATTAGTTGAATATTAGCCTTGACTTTAGTTCTTGATCTGCCATACTTAGACTATGAATGCAAAAGAAAGAATGAAAGAATGGAAAAAGCTTCCGCCGAACACAATTTCATGGGAGACTTTTAAAAGGTTGCTTGGACAATTCGGGCCGGAAAAAGGTATTGAAAAAGCAAAAAAGATGCTTGACAAAAAGGGCTAATTCAACATAATTAAAGACATGATTAAGACAACGCTACTCACTCAAGGAAACGCAAAGATAGTCAAAGGCGAAAAGCTTGGCTATACAACCAAAGGAATTCATCTCGCTCCAGCTCAACTTTCGGGCTATGAGGTTTGCCAATGGCGAAGCAAAGGTTGCACTGCTTCTTGCCTCAATACTGCGGGTCGTGGTCAAATGGACTCAATCCAAAAGTCTCGGATTGCAAAGACAAAATTGTTTTTTACTCAGCGAATGGATTTCCTTGTGAAGCTATCGAAAGAAATTTCTAGTTCAATTAAGACATCAGCAAAGAAGGGTATGAAGTCAGTCTTCAGGCTTAACCTTACAAGTGACATTGCTTGGGAAAACATCATCAATGAAGATGGCGTGACTATCTTTGAGAAGCATGGCAAAACTCAATTTTACGATTACACAAAATCATTTGAACGCATGAAGCAATTCATTCATGGAGAGTTGCCAAGTAATTACCATTTGACTTTTAGTCGCTCCGAACACAATGACAAGTTGTGTAAGTTGGTTCTTGCTATGGGTGGCAATGTGGCGGTAGTCTTTCGCAATCAGTTGCCCGAAACTTGGCAAGGTTATGAAGTCATCAATGGCGATGAAAATGATTTGCGTTTTCTTGACAGGCAAGGTGTTGTCGTCGGTCTTATTGAAAAAGGGATGGCAAAGAAAGACTCAACGGGATTTGTCCAAGAAGGAATTAACTCTTGACAAAACAGAAAACTTAACCTAGTATTAAAGCATGACAGATACCTATTACGATTCCGCAGAAGATGTAACGATCACGCAAGAAAGAGCGTTTGAAGAACTCGCAAAACATGGTTGCCAAGATTATGAGCAATTCATTTTGGACATGGGCGACAAAGAAGAGTATGATGCACAAAAAGTGTTGCAATGGCTAGGCTACTAAAAAGTTGACCGATTCCCCAAGGGGGGGCCCCGCAGTTGAATGGTGCAAAAAATTTGTTGAATTGTTTGCTTGACCTTGGGCCGGTTTCTGTCATACTTAATTACATGAAAGAAACAGTAAAAATCCTAATGTCCCGCGATGGCTTGACTAAAGCTGAGGCGGTCAAACAAGTAAAAGATTTTTTTCTTGGAATGCAAGCCGACATCTCTGAAGGTGGTGATCCTTGGGAATGGGAAAACGAGTTTGTTCAAGAGTTTGGCTTGGAGCCTGACTACTTTGAGGATTTTCTTTTCAGCCTTTGCTGATTAATTTCCTTGACAAAACACAAAAAAATTCATAGAATTACAGCATGATTAAAGACGAGACTAAACTAAAAGATTTCAACGATTTAGACTTCAAGCAACATCCTTGCTTCGCCGAAGGCACGGCAGTTCAAGCAAAATTAACTTTCGGGCATCGTGACAAAGACAATCAAGATCAATTTACGATCTCGGTTGTTCAAAACAAAGGAGATGGTTCGGGCTTGTATGGTCATGAAGATGACGGCACTTACGAAGTTGCAATGTGGTTTCAAGATCGAGACTCCATGCTTCCTTTGTCTGTATCTGACGATGTTCTTGGTTCGCAAACTCCTGCTGACATCACCCGTCTTATGCACACCGCACAGCTCAATGATTTCGCTTGGGTCACTCTTCTTCAGAATGCAAGAGATGATTTCAGAAAAGATTTAGGGCTTGACAGTTAACGAAAAATTTCATACAATTATGGCATGATTAAGATCAGGAAAACCATTCTCTTCACCAAGTCAAGACCTCACAAGGTCAAAGCAAAGGTGATTCACAGAAAGCTCAAACACAAGGAGAAATTGCAGTAATGTACATCAAAGACAATCAAGAAAATTCAGAAGAAACGCCTTTAAATGCTGAAGAGGCTACGAAAATTTGCATGGGAATGATTTACGAGATACTGATTTCTCCTGCAATGGAAAAGAATTTAATTAATTCCGAGGATTACGAAGCACTTCAACAAGTCGGGGAAACCCTTCGCTTTGTCGCAAAAAAAGCCTTGATTTTCGAGAAGATGAAAGAGCAAGACAATGGCATAACTTTTGGTCGCAACTAATGAAACCATTGCTAACGAAATCCAAAGACGGATGTTTCGTAATCGTTTTTGCCGAAAAGAAAACTCATGTCAACGATCTGTTCATCTCTCAAGCGACATTACAGAAAAACATCAAAGAAAAAACATTCATCAAGCATGACAAACTCACTTACAATGAACGACCTCTCTACATTTACCATGAAGACTGTTAATGGCTACAAAGTTTTAAAGAACGGAAAACCCTGTGGAATTACCGGCTCTCTCGAATATGTCGTGGATGAAATTCGCAAACTCGAATCAAATCTTGATCGATCAAGAGAGCATTCGCCTTTCACGATTGTCCTTCGCAAATAGAAAGCTAATCCAAAAAAATAATTTTTAAAATAGGATCGAGCAAATAGAAATAGATGCACAAATAAATACATCAAATATTTTGTAGAATTGGTCATTGACTTATTGTACAATTTTATTGCACAATCCTACTGGGGGGGCCCCCCCGGCCCGCATCGGTCAACTTTTAAGTTGAAAAGTTTAGCCTAGGATCATGCAGTAGAATACTGCAAGCCAAGGCAAGAATAGGAGAATGTCCCAAGTCATGCTTCTAGGTATCCTTTAATTATTCCAATGAAGAAAGCCACGGCAAGAAGGATTGCAAACTCCATTTATTCGCCAAAGATTTCACGCATCAATGGGCTTACTGCCTTCATGTCACGCAAGTTTTCGTCAGAGTCAAAATCCTCTTCCTCATCTGCACGATTGTCTTGACTTTCAAGTTGAGAGATTTCGTCCTCGACATCCGACTTTTGGGCATCGAGCAATCCGTGTTGAACGATTAGTTCTTCAGCAAGGATTTCAGCTTTCAAGTCTTCAATGAAGGAAGACATTGCAGGGGAAACCTGCATGGCGTTTGAACTGTTCGCCATTTGGCGAATTATTTCGATTCTTTCTGATTGAGTCATAGCTTTAATTATGGTTATTTTTCGCTGATTGTCAAGTTTAATTCAGTTTGATTTTTTTCAGCCCGATCAAGATCCTCAAGCTCGATGCTTGCGTTGATCACGACTTGCCTTGCTCTAATGTGCCCAAGGTCTGCGATGGGTTGCATGATTCGGATGAGTTCGGTTAGGATTTTTTTTCTTTCATTCATGGCTTTAATCATAATGATTTCAATGGCAATTGCAAGCTTTTTTTTAAGAAAGGAAGTGATTCAAGGCACTTTCCAATTTTCCTTTGTTTAGGTTATCCTTGCGATCTCTTGGGACAAAGTTCGACCAATGATTTGAGCCTCCGCTTTGTTTTTCTCGAATGTGATCCATGTTCCAAGCATTTTTGACATCTCGATTTGTCCAATTGTCCCAACTCATTCCATCCTCGAATTGAGCTTCGCACAAAATTCTGTATTGATCAATCGAGCAACCGAGGGTAGATTTTCTGATTCCCAAGCATCCGCACGCAATCATGAAGGCTTTTCTCTTTTCTCCGCTGACCATGTCAAAGTATGGATCATGAGCAATTTGGTTTCTGATTTTTTTGTATTTAGATTGAATGTTTTGCTTTTCTTGTTTCTTGTGTTCGATCAGTTCTTCGAGCCTTTTGATAGTGCTATCAAGTTGGTCGATTTGATTTTTTTCTACTACTTTCAGCATGTCTCCAAGATCAAGATCTGTGCGAGAGTCTTTAACATTCTTTTTGGTGAAAATTTTATTCCAAGCTTTCGAGAGTTTATATTTCATTTTTTTCCTTCGTTTTAGCAATTTATAATTAACAAGAATATATTATACAAAGAGAATTGCAAGCTTTTTTTTAAGAAAAAAACGGATGCTTGCGAACCGAAGAAAGAGGAACAGCAACACGCTTTTGCGAGCGATAGATGCGAGCGAGAACGAAAGTCTCTGCTCCGTCTTTGTGAAAGCCTTCGACCTGAAGGATTCTTTTTTTGTAATCAATGAGAACATCTTTAATCTTAATCATACCTACAAGGTAACACAGAAACCCCGAAAAGTCAAGAAAAACTTTCAACTATTTTTTTGCACGATCCTATTGCGGGGGGGCCCCCCCGAGGGCCGGTTGTCAAGCTTTATTTTTCATTATTTTTCATTGCAACTTTGCTTTTTCCTCGCGAAGGCGGTGGATTCTATTGTGAATCGATTTTATTTTTAGGTATTGGTTAAGTGCTCGTTTAGGGTGTCTTTCTATCCTGCGATGGGCTTGAGGCATCTTGCGATTAAAATGCTTTAGATTTAGTTGATCGAGTAATTCCTTGTTTTCTTTCAAGGCTTTGCGTTCAATTCGCAATGCTTTTTGAATTGAGGGTCTAATTGGATCTTCTGAATCAAGAGATTTCAAACGATCCTCGTACCTTTTTTTGCGAATTTCCCTGTTCCAAACTTTTTCAGCACAAGCAATGCGGTCAATCGTTTGTTGTTCTAGCATGTCATACAATTCTTGATCTATTCCTGTTTCTGATGGGTATGGAGTTCCGCGTAGATCATCTTCTTTGGCATGATGCAATGCAATGTCGATTTTCCAATTATTTTTTAATGCTTCTTTATTGTTCTTTTTGAAAGCCCTTAATGTATTGATGTACCTTTGTTCCTGTCTGTGGAAGTTAGTGAATTCCTTTACCTTGATCAAATTACTTGCGCAAAGAAAACCTGAAATGTATACTGCACCATCAGAATTTGATCCCCAATGATAGGAATTTTCATAGTTTTGTAGCCTAGCAATTGGATTAATTGAAGAACCAGCTTTCAAGTGCAAAGTTCTGAGGTTAGTGTCGAGGTTCATTGCAACATATACTTTTTTCATTCTATACCTTTGTTAGTGAGTTAAAAGGACTTTTTCCTTATCTTTGATAATACATAGTATGACAAATTTTTTCGTAAAGTCAACTGTTTTTTTAAAAAAAATGAAAAAAACTTTCGCCTATTTTATTGCACGATCCTGCCGCGGGGGCCCCCTAAGCCTGCAAGCCATTGACCGTCAAAGGCTTACCAAACGAAGCCTCCTACAGCGCCCGTCCTGCCAACGGCAAGAGGGTGAAGCTCCAAGTCGGTGACGGGCACCGACCAGATGCGCGAGGAGTAACCCCGTGCACGGACGACTGCGACGCCGTCGGTTAAGGACTCAACCACGCAGGAGAATCCGTTGAAGAGAACGATATCATTAATCTTAATCATACCTACAAGGTACCACAGAAACCCCGAAAAGTCAAGAAAAACTTTCAACTATTTTATTGCACGATCCTTTTGCGGGGGGGCCCCGAGGGCCGGCTGTCAAGCTTTATTCTTCAAAATTTGCTTTAACCATTCCAATGAAGAAGGCCACGACAAGAAGGATTGCAAGCTCCATTTTATTCGCCAAAGATTTCACGCATCCGAGAACTCAACAAGTCCATTGATTTGAGCTCTTCGTCCTCGTCAAAGTTTTCTTTTTGACTTGCCCTGTCTTCGAGGCAATCAAGATTTTGAAACTCATCTTCGACATCTTGCTTGTTCGCTTGAAGCAAGCCGTACTCTGCCACAAGGTCTTGAGAAAGCTTTTCTTCCTTGAGTTCTTGAATGAGTAAAGACAAAGAAGGGCTAACTTTTTCGGTTGGATTTTTCGAGGCTTCTTCGATTATTTTGATTCTTTCTGATTTTAACATGATTTGATTATGGTTGAATTTTTTTGATTTGTCAAGCAATTAAACAATGGATTCGAGTTTTCTGAGGTTAACGCAAAGGGTGATTTGCCTTTTTTCTTTTTCCATTCTGCACTTGCTTGCACTCCATCGGTCAGGCAAGGAATTATTAGCCAACCGAAAGGCAGATCCTGCATTGAGTTTATTTACCGACTTGACTTGCTCTTTTGTTTCTTCAAGTGTGTTTGAATAGTCTTTGACAAAGCTAGCGGTTTCAAGCCAAATTTTTTCCATTTTTTCAATTTGAACATTCATGCTCAATTTGTAGAATTTTACATCAACAAGCTTGTCAGGCGTTCCATCATAAAAGCCGACTACAAGGATGAGGTCTTTTTTGATTGCAAGCAATTTTCTTTCGACATCGCCAAGAATGATGTCTTTTCTCTTGATCTCGTAGTATTTTACTTCCCAATCACCAATTAGACTTTCGGGAACATTGCCTTGCTCAACGATTTCTTTGCGGAAGTCAACCGCATCTTTGTGTTGATCATGTACAGGGAATTTAAAGTAATCTTCGAGATATTTCTCAAAGGGCTTTCCATGCTTTCCCATTTGTTTATTGTGGGCGTTAACATTACGAAGGTGTTTTTCGATTTGTGAGTAGGATTTTTCTTCAATTATTTTCATAGCAATTTTGTTTTTATTATTTTAGATTAATTTATACGAGCCTGAAAGTCAAGCTTTATTCTTCTTTGTTGAGTTGAAGGGCAAGGGCTTTGTCCACTTGCTCAACCATTTCTTCCATCCATATCAAGATGTTTCCTGCATGAACTTGTGCAAACTCGCCGTCTTCTGCAAGGCGATCTTTTGCAAGGTTTGCGATAGCTTCGGCTTTTGAGCCAATGTCGAAAGTCGCCTCAAGAGTTTTGAAGTTTTTGGCGAGCATGATGTCTTTGAATTTTGTTTTCATAAGTATAAGGTAAACTAGTTTCGGGTTAATTGCAAGCAAAAAATGATTTATTTACGCAATCCATTCGACAAGCTCAAACTTGCGAGGAAGGTTAAACTTAGCAAGATCACGATTGAGATTCTCAATTGAATCGTGGTGTTCGCATTTGAGAAGTTGATTCTCTGCGATGATGTCGCCCGTCTTGCGGTCAACGATATTAACTTTGGCGATGAAGCCGTTTACTTGTTTATCATTCTTAATCATACCTACAAGGTATCACAAAAACCCCGAAAAGTCAAGAAAAACTTTCAACTATTTTCTTGCACGATCCTACTGCGGGGGGGCCCCGCCCGCATCGGTCAACTTTTAAGTTGAAAAGTTTAGCCTAGGATCATGCAGTAGAATACTGCAAGCCAAGGCAAGAATAGGAGAATGTCCCAAGTCATGATTTGATTAGCTTAAGCGATTGCTCGAGTTGTTGAATTTTCGCATCGACATCGACTGCAACCGAGGCGATTTGTTGAGCCTCGGACATTCTGCCAAGGCGCAAGGCGTTAGTTCTTTGATTTGTTAAAGCTTGCAAGACTGCAATTAGTTGATTGATTTTTTCTTGAATCATTTTGAGATTACGATGGGTTTTCTGTTTTTTGCACGAAGCCTGTCGGCAATTTGTAAAGCGTGAGCCATGCGTTTAGAGTTGTCCACTACGACGCCATCCATGAGAATGTTCCACCATTGTGGAAAGTTTGCGTTTCTTTCAATTCTAATCATAGTTTTATTCTATTTGTTTTGGAGCAAAAGTCAAGCATTTTGTTCGCGAATTTTGAAAGCCATGTCGTGAAGACGAGAACGCGAACCGCCAAGCTCGCGAAAGTTGCGAAGTTCGCGGGCGACTTCAAAGCGAGCTTTCCAAGCTTGCTTGAATTCAGGAGCATCAACGGAGAGAGAGTTGACAAGGCGGTTAAGCTCTTCGAATTTTTGATTAAGTTCTTGTTTAGTCATAACTTTTTTAATTTAAGGGTTTAGAGAGTAAAAGGTTTCAGTCGATAAGACCGTCTTGGTGATCCAAGCGAAGTAGCTCATCTTGGAGTTGCCCGATTTCGGAGCGGATCGCTACCTTGTCGGCGATAGTTAACTCGCAATCAACGAGCGTTTCACGGAGAACGGAGATTTCGATTTCAATTTCTTCTTTGGTCATAACTTTTAACTTTAGGATTTTAACTTTCTTATCTTAACTTTATATGTATAACTTAGCACACAATGTGCGAAATGTCAAATTTTTTTTTCACTTTTTTTCACTTTTTTCATCTTAGCGATGACAAACTTGCAAAGGATTTTTTCTCTTTCGGTTAACTTAATCATGTCTATAACATAGCACAGAAAACCCGAAAAGTCAAGAAAAACTTTCAACTATTTTATTGCACAATCCTACTGCGGGGGGGCCCCCAAGCCTGCAAGCCATTGACTGTCAAAGGCCTACCAAACGAAGCCTCCTACAGCGCCCGTCCTGCCAACGGCAAGAGGGTGAAGCTCCAAGTCGGTGACGGGCACCGACCAAACCCTCGAGGAGTAGCCCCGAGCACGGACGACTGCGACGCCGTCGGTTAAGGATTCAACCACGCAGGAGAATCCACTGAAGAGAACGATATCATTAATCTTAATCATACCTACAAGGTACCACAGAAACCCCGAAAAGTCAAGAAAAACTTTCAACTATTTTATTGCACGATCCTGCCGCGGGGGGCCCCCGGCCCGCATCGGTCAACTTTTCAGTTGATTAGAGCACAAGAGGATCAGGCAATGAATTAGGCACAGCGAACCAATCGGATGAGTCAATCACTTGCCCGTTCAGTACAGGCTCGAAGTTGACTTGATGCACTCCGGCATTGACTATTCCGTTTACGCGTTCGCGCGTGGTTGGTGTGTTCCAACCTGCAAGCGACCAACGCACAAGGCCGTCCGCGTCACGCTTCACAATGGCGTTGCCATGTAGCCAAACGGTCTCGCCGTCCGTGCTAGTGTTGCCAATCGCTTTTGATTCGCGGCGTTCAAATGCTTGTTTTATTTGTTCTGTTACTTTTCTCATTTTATGCAATTTTAGCTTAAAAGAATTGACTTGTCAACCTTAAAGGTGGACAATCTCGACAGACTCGGTCAAAGCCTTTTCATCTGCAAGTATCTTTGCAAGATGAGGCGAGCGACCGAAGCGATCAATGCCCGCAGAGCGAACACGTGGAAACTGTTGAGACTCGCTGTCCCAAATTTTAACGGAGAAATGGGTTGACCATTTTTTGATGAAGATTTTTTTGATCATAGCTGTATGAGTTAAGGTTGATTAGTTAAACAAAGGATGAAGTTTGACATCCTCGAAACGGATACCGACTTCTCGGTTAGTCCTGTAAGGACGAACTTTGGCGATCTTGCCAAGCGATTCATGCTCGACTGCCTCGATGAATTGAAAGACTTTTTTGTCTCGTGAGATTAGGACATCGCCCTTTTTGAATTTGGTTTTCATAATTTTTAAGAGTTTGAGGTTAAAGGTTAGGAAGCCAACTTGGCTTCGAGTTGGGAAATTTCTTCCCGAAGAGCTACACGCTCTGCGATGGTGAGGACGCAGTCCTCAAGGGTTTCCCGAAGGATTGAGATTTCGATTTCGATTTGTTCTTTGTTCATAATTTTTAGCAATTTGAGATTAAAACTTTCTTAACTTTATATATACAAGATAGCACAGGTTTGGTCAAAAGTCAAATTTTTTTTTTCACTTTTTTTTCGATTATTTTAGTGAGAGTAGAAAGAACATTCTTCTTGCCTTTGGCTTTCATTCGACGGGCGAGCTTTTGGAGTTCATTCTTTCTCTTAATCATATATACAAGATAGCACAAGAACCTCGAAAAGTCAAGAAAAACTTTCAACTATTTTCTTGCACGATCCTACCGGAGGGGGTGGGTTGACCTATCCCATTAAATGAATTCATTTTTCTTTTACAGCTTTTCTAGATCGCGGGGGGTCCCTTTTTTCAATATCAAAACACTTTTACATTATATAATATATTTGTTCGACTCAAAAAAAATCGGCACATATTTGTGTATATATACAAATATATCAAATTATGCCTCGACGCAAGAAAAAAACCGAGATCGTGAATGAAGAAGAAATTGAAAAAATTCGAACTTCATTAACCAAAACTAACATAAAGTTAAAAAAAGTTTCATTAACTGACAAACAGCTTGAATTATTGCGCATAATATTTGAGAACGACAGCAAGATCATATTCATAAGTGGTCCAGCAGGAACGAGCAAGACATTTGTCGCAATATACGGCGCTTTACAGCTTTACAACATGAACAATGAACGCGGCATTACTTATGTTCGCACAATTGCAGAGAGTGGCGAAAAGAGCTTGGGTGCATTACCGGGCGAAATGGCGGAAAAGATCAATCCATACATGATGCCGATGAACGAAAAGCTTGACGAATTACTGATACCTGGCCAATCAAGCATAATCAAAGAAAAAGAAATAATAAAAGGCATGCCGATTAACTATCTTCGTGGTGCCAGTTGGCGTGACGAAATTGTCATCGCGGACGAAAGTCAAAATTTCACATTCAAAGAATTAACCACCTTGATGACCCGCCTTGGCGAGGGCAGCAAATTACTTATTTGCGGCGATCCGATGCAAAGCGACATCAATGGAAAGAGCGGATTTTCAGACATGTACTCATTATTCGACGACGATCAAAGTAAAGAACAAGGAATACATACATTTTACTTTGGACCAGAAGACATCAAACGAAGTGAAATACTAAAATATATAATTGAAAAACTAAAAAACCACAAAAAATGAACGACGAAACATATTTACCAAAAATAGAAATTCACGAAGAACTAAATTCTCTTAGTCAAGTAATCGACTGGGGCTTGAGACAATCCAACATTCCAGAAACCTGGAAAATCACCCAAGGTGAAGGCATTACTGTTCTTGTTATTGACACGGGCATGGTTGAACACCCCGACGTAGGAGATAATGCAATTCCTGGAGAAAACTTTATACCGAACGAACCATTAGAGGACGAAAATGGTCACCAAACTCACTGTGTTGGCATAATTTGCGCGAAAAACAACGAAGTTGGCATGGTTGGTGTGGCACCCAAAGCAAAAGCGATTTGTGTCAAGGCCTTGGGCAAAAGTGGCGGAGGAAATTATATTGGTCTCGCGGCTGCTCTTGATTATGCTATAAAAATCAAGCCTGATCTTGTTTCAATGAGCCTTGGAGGCTCTACTCCATCCCCCATTTTGCATGAAAAAATAAAAAAATTATATGAAATGAACATTCCTGTTATATGTGCCGCAGGAAATACTGGACAGGGCGGAGTTAATTGGCCCGCAGCCTTTGACGAGACTATAGCTGTTGCCGCGCACGACAAATATGGAAACATCGCATATTTTTCATCTCGCGGAGAAAAAGTTGAATGGGCTGCTCCAGGAGTGGGAATATATAGTACATATATAAACAACATGTATAGAAAATTAAGCGGAACATCCATGGCGTGTCCATTTATCGCAGGTGTTGTTGCACTCATGTTATCCAAGCACAAAAAACAAGAACAAGAAGAAAATAAAAATGACTGCAAAACTGTAGAACAAATCAGAGAACACTTGCTAAAATATACTCTTGATCGCGGAACACTTGGAAAAGATAACGACTGGGGTTATGGAATAATTGACGTTGAAAAATTGATCAAGGGCGAAAAACCCGAACCGAAACCCGAACCGAAACCTGAGCCAGAACCAGAACCGAAACCTGAACCGAAACCTGAGCCAGAACCAGAACCGAAACCTGAACCGAAACCTGAGCCAGAACCAGAACCGAAGCCCAAGAAAAGCAAAATTCACTATATTCCATGGATTGTTGTGGGCGTGGTAGCTATTATTGCAATCGCCATGATATTTTCTTCATCAAATGATGATCAAGAAGGTTTAGATATTGACTTTGACGAAAAATACCAGCAAGAAATCAATCGAAACTAATCTCATACAAAAAATTAAAGTGTATTAAAAAACATGTCGAATTATAGTCTTAAAGGTATCGCGGAGTCAATTGATAACCTAACAATTAACCCTCAAAGTTCTTCATCAACAAGTGTCACGACACTTGTTGCAATGAATGATGCCCAAGGAAACTCGCAAAGTCTATATGACCTCTATGTAGGAATTTGCTTTGTACGATTTGGTGACGAAGGAATAGATAGTGATGATGGACCAAATGATCGCGCCGTAATTGCTAACTCAACTAACGTCCTTACTGCCGACAACAGCATTCAGGTCACCAATCATGGATTTGACATTGGTGATGTAGTTCGATTTACCACATCTAGCGGAAGTAATTCGACAGGTACTTTACCAAGCGGATTATCTACAGATACTGACTACTATGTAGTATATAATGCCCATCCAAATTTTATTAGAGTATCAACTACTTCTGGTGGCTCCGCTGTCAACATTACAGATGTAGGTAGTGGAACTTTTTATGTTACTCGAAATGCATTTATCGCACTTGATGCACAAGATTGGCTAAGCACGGGTAGTAGCGCTATAAATGTATTGGCTGTTAATTTTAAATTTAGATATGGCGTTCAAGCTTACAAATGGCTTTCCAGATATACCACTGTTCGCAAAATGGCATTTTTAGTCGGATTGCCTGAAGATCGAGCTGGGTCGACTGCTAATGGCGCGCGTTACGCCGAATGGAATTCGCTCAGCAGTTCAAGCACAAGTTATGATCCAAGACCATCTATAATGGGAGGACGTGAGTGGGAAAATTTTGACGATGTATATTTTTATGGCCTGCTGCTTCCACAAGAAGATGCGCTAACCAACTATCTTGGCAAAAGGACAGGAGCAATTAGTTTTTCTTTTGGCGGAAATAGTTATCCTGCGGAAGGAACTGGTTTTTCTTCAGATACATCTAGTTATGGTTTGGGAACAACTGGAACTGTTAATGGACATTCCCGTGACGCAAACTTGTGGAGAAATGCCGCTTATGCAGCTTTTGAACGATGTCGTATAGTCGCGTATGTTACAACAAATGTTGGTCATCTTTTTTGGTTTCGATATACCAATAAATTATATATGCAGAATATCCACTGGGTTATACAAACCTATTCGGGAGGCGAGCTCTCTACTGCATTCATGATAGGTGCAAAAGTAACAACTTTCGTCAACCTTAGACTCGCAGTCTGGACTGCAGCAACGACGGGAAGTAGTTGGCGTGGCTTTATGCATGGTAATTCTGCGCCGATTGAAATAGGCGAAGGAGCCGGAACAGTTTACATAATGGGTAGCGTTTTTCAGATTTCGACAGGATCCGACCTGACCGATCCGGACATGTTAAAATGCGGCGGCAAAGGGACACTAACTATAGATCCGAACAATCAGTTTATGTACGTGAATTATTATTCTGGTATTGGCTATCCATACAAGGAACGTGCAAAAATAGTTCAAGGAATGTACTGTACCAACGCCAGTCACATAGCCAGAGGTTTTAGGCTATCACAGGAAAACTGGACACTAGCGAACGGGACAGCTTTGGACGTAGGTCTGCAGGCCGGAACTGTGACCTGGTTCTATAAAGATATGAATGGAAACAGTCGGGTGTACGGTTCCCAACCTGGAACTTATTATTATTGGAATGGGTCGGCATGGGTCGGCATGAGTTCTCATAGATTCTATATATCATAATCAAAATGGAATACTCGATACCTCGAAAGGACAAATAGAATGAATGTAATATATAAAATATATAACTCTCATGGTGAATTTGATCATTATTGGCACCCAGCGAAATCTGGAACATTACTTCCGGATCAATATTGCGAATGCGAACATGATTCCATCATAGAACTTCATCAAGATCCTAATTTCATTACGGCTTGTAATTGCGATAATAACCAAGGCACACCTGTAGAAACTGGGCAACTTTTAGCCGAAGATTTAATTTTACAAAGTGGTTTGATAGTTGAGGGAGGTCCTCCACCTTGCGACCTTCCTCGTCCAGAGCCAGAGGAATAAAAGACTTCTTGACAAAAGATTTGTGAAGTTAATTATCGAATCTTGCTTGACTGAACCTCCGAGTGAAATTTCTTGCTTTCGTGATTTAACATTATTTGCAAAGACTTTTGTCTTTGAGGATGTTATACTTGAATGTGTTCCTGGCACACGAACACTTTATTGGAATTGGTTAAAGAGTCATGGTGCGCATGATTTCGTATCCGACTTGATACGAATAGGCGAGCGAGAAGAGGGGTATACAATAAAAACCAATCCGCCAGCCAATCTTGTGGTTGATCGAATTGGTTGTTATAATTTAAACTATATTATTTCTCAGTTAAACTTGTTGAGATAAGTTTTTTTCAAACTCTTGAGCTTCTTCCAAAAGCTTTTCGAGCTGTTCTTCTTGCATAGTTTGTACATCTCTAGTTGCCTGTTTAATAACTTGTTGTTGAACGAGCTGTAGCAATTGATTAAGAGAAATTACTGATAATGCCTCTGATAATTGTACATTGTTTAAAAATTTATTTGCCAAGTAATTGACTACTCTTGATTGTTCGGCTGATAATTCAACTGGTTGATCAGTCGCGGCGTTTTCTGTTGTTTCTTGTTCTTGTGTTGCTGTTGTCATGTTCTATTATAATATGATTTTTTGATTTTTAAAGTTGTATAATGGATAATTGTTTTCTTGTGATTGATCAATAAATTCGCGTATTAATTTTTCTCTTTCTAGTTGTAGAATTTTTTCTTTTTGCCATTCAATTAGTTGATGTTGTTCCCATACTATCCACATTAGATATACGATCAACAGGATTCCGCTGATGATTGATAGGGACTTGTTCATTACATATTGTATATAATATGCTATTGGTTTCTAGTATTATTTTGTTTTTTGTGTAATATAAAAGTATGGCTCAAATTACGATTAATAATTTAACAACTCAATCTTCTGGGTTTTCTGATTTTTGGATTCCAGTTTGTGATAACAATGGAAATACTTACAAAGTTAAAGTAAAAGATTTAATTGCCGGATCTGGCGCAAGTTCTGCATCTGTTGCTCCTATTGTAAAAACTACAACAGTTGTACCTAAGTTTAAAGGATGGGGATTTCCCGCTTATAGGGTCTTCGATGAGGCAGCTATTAACGAAACCAATATGTTTGCTTCTAGCACTGTTGTTTCTGGAATGATCGGAGGTGTCTCAATAAGCAAGGCGGCTGGGAGTAGTACGGTTGTTTTCGGAAATGCAAACGCTACAGTAAATGGGGCAAGGGTCTCTCTACAAAGTAGTTCATTCGGAACAGTAAGTGTTCCTAACCGTTTTGGCAAGGGCGGCGGTACAACTACTAGTGCAACCGTACATATTACTTGCACAACAAATTCTTTAAAAGTCGAATCGAATGCTCCAGTAAATGTCGTGCTAAATATATACAAAGCAGGCTAATGCCATTACCTAAACCAAATAAAGACGAAAAAAACAGCGATTTCATGAATCGCTGTATGAGCGATCTCTCGACCAAAAAAGAATTCAAAAATGTCAAGCAGCGTGCAGCTGTATGCTATACTCAATTAACTCGCAAGAATAAAAAGAAATCGTAAAGTGTTTCGCGGCACTATAATTAATCTTTTCTTTTTTTGCTTTTAATTCTTTGTATTTCTTCAGGCAGAATTTTAATTACTTTTTCTACCTTATTTTCCATCATCATTTCTGCGGGAGTAGATCCATTCAATCTTGCGTTCTCTGTTTTTAACCAGCTTGTGGATTGATATGAATTTAAATTTTTGCTTAAAAGCTCAAGTATAGACCTGTGTGACATATATTATAATACACTTAATCTACAAAATTTACAATTAGTGTATATATTAACATGGGTCCTATATTAAATACGATACTCGGAGCAGGCATAAAATTAGTCTGTAATTTAATCAACAGTTGGCTCGAACAAAAAAGACAAGATCAATTAGCTTTAGCCGCAAGAGACGAAAAAATGCTTGAGGCGTTAATAGCAAATCAATCGTCCACTTCTCGAGATCCTTTTGTGAAGATTACTCGCAGAATATTGTTTATGAGTATAACATTTACAATGTGTTTTTTAATGATTTATTATGCAATGAATCCTGATATAAAATATAATCTTATTGTGCCAAAAGGTGATAGCGCAAAGCTTGGTTTTGGTTCGTGGTTTTTTGGAGGTAATAGTTGGGAAATGGTTGAAATGACAGGTGGTTTAATGCTCGCTTCTTTCATGGATCTTTGTTTTATGGTGGTTGGATTTTACGCTATACCAAGTAAAAGAAGATGAAGTTATTGAATTTGTTTTTTATTGTTTTTGTTTTGTGTTCGTGTTCTGTTGTTACCCGCACAACATCCATCGAGAATCCAAAGCCTGTAGATTTTTCCGAATCAGGTTTTTCTAAATTAGATTTAAATAAAGATGGTCAAATATCCAAGAGTGAATATATAGCCCCCGAAGAAACAACAAATTTATGGGGCCCAATCATTTCATTTTCTTGCATAGCTGCTGGAATATTATGTTCTTGTATTTTTTTGAATCGTGTATTAAATAATAATGAATGATTTTGCATTAGTTCTTGCGTCAATAATATCTGCCGTAGGCGGAATTATTGGAATGTGGGTAAAAAATAGATTAGACTACAAGAAAAGTAATAGCGTCGAAAAGGTTGCTGCATCTGGGGTTAATATTTATGAGGCACTCGATTATGTACTCTCCGAAACAAAATGCTCGAGGGCGTATGTTTTTGAGTTCCATAATGGTGAACATTTCTTCTCTGGTAGGGGTCAGCAAAAGTTCAGTTGCACCTATGAATTTGTGAAGCCTGGCGTTAGCGCGGAAGCGCTAAATTCACAAAATCATAGAATATCCAACTATAATCATTATATACATGAATTAATTTCCGAAGAAAAATTCGAATATATAAATATCAATAAAATTCCTGATGAAGCATTTAAAATGTTATTAGAGTCAAGGGGAGTATGTGCAATTTATAATGTACCTATAAAGACATTAAATGGTAAAATTATAGGAATACTAGGAATAGATTATACATTCGATATCGAAGAGTTTGATTTTGGGCAAGAACATCCTGATGTAGCGAAATTTATGCGTAGACAAGCAAGAATTATAAGTGGTTATTTGATATAATCTTTTATACGATTATAATAAAGTACTATGGCATTTTCCTATTGTCCGCACTGCGGCTTTAAAAATTTATATTCTATACGCGCACCAAAATTTTGCGGTGGATGCGGCGAGTCCATCCAAGGCTCTCGCGCATCAGCAATTAAAAAATTAAATCCATCAATCAAAAAAACCAAAACAGAATTTGAGGATGATCCCGATGGATCTGATATTTTTCATGTTCCAGAACTAACTTCTTTAGCTTATTCAATTGAGCATGACCAAAACAAGTTTGCCCTAAAAGATATGGTGCCCCTTCCAGAGCCTAAAGATTCTGTAGATAAACCAAAAGTCAAAAAAGCAAGGCGACGTGGAAGACCAAAAAAAGCATAATTTTCAATACGAAGATAAAGCGCAGGAAATTGATCAAGAAATAAAAAAGCGAAGGGGCAAATGGTTCTTGGACTCTCTGGCGTGGTTTGATTTTGAGGACGTAGAGCAGATAATAAAAGCACATATACATAAGAAATGGCATCAGTGGGATCAAAGCCGCTCCCTGAAGCCATGGATAAATAAGATCATTACTAATCAAATGAAAAATATATTGCGAAATAATTATAGCAACTTTGTGAGGCCTTGCTTGAATTGCCCATTCAATCAATCTTGTTCAGCTAAAGATGGATCTTCAGGGTCTTTATGCGGATTTACGAAATCAGGACTTCAAGACTCTTCTTGTCCGCTGTATGCAAAATGGGAAAAAACAAAAAAGTCTGCATACGATATTAAAATGGCTCTAGCATTAGAAAATCATTCTCACGAAGTTGGGGGAATGGAAGATCATGGCTTTGACATAATGCAAGCGCAAGAAAAGCTAAATGAATTTATGAAAAAAGAATTGTCTCAAAAGCAATATATGGTATATGAATTACTTTATGTCAAGCACGAAGAAGAGGAGAAGGTTGCAAAGATAATGGGCTATAAAACTTCTGAAAAAGGAAGAAAGGCAGGTTACAAGCAAATAAAAAACCTAAAGAAAGTATTTAAGCAGAAAGCTCAATCTATACTTGAAAAAGAAGATATAATATCTGTTAAAGGAGGTCTTTCATGGAGCTAACAGAAGAACAAAAACAAATTTTAATTGATAATTCCTCCAAGATATCTGATCTTGCAGCGCTGACAGAGCTTGTTTTTCCTGATAAAAAAGGTTTGGACGGAAGAACAAAGGAGGGTAGAGCTGTTAGGTCTTTTTTGCTGAGTTCGAAAATATCTTACGATACAAAACATTGTCACCCCAAAGAAGATATTATTCTTGACAAAGATCAAGAGGTTTTTGTAGAGCAATATTCCAAAGAGGGAATGAACGCTTTTCAAATAGCATCTTTATTGTTTCCTGATTCAACGATAACAGGCACGAGCAAGCAATATGTTGCCGTTTTAAACTTCATTGAAAGTAATGCTGGATTAACAGTTCATCCATCAGAGGATGCTGTTAATAAAAAATATATTCCTCCAAAAACAGAGGCTAGAATACTCAAGAAGATAAATGATTGCTGTATCAAGGGTATTGATGAAAAAAAATTGAGCATATCCGATAGAAAAAGCATCGAGTCGCTTGGTTATTTTTTGGCATCTCCAAGATTTATACAAGTCATCAATAATTATGATTCCCAAGCAGATCGAGATCTTTTTGAAGCCGAGTTTGTTCGGGCAACTTGGGACAAGCCGGATTTAACTAGTGACGAAATTAATCTTTATATCAATGTCTGCATGGATTACATTCATTTGAAAAACATTCAAGGGGCAATCAATAAGTTGAATCGAATGTTTGATGATACTGAAGACCAGCAAGATTTGACCGTAAGGCTCGCAGAGCTGCTAAAGACAAAGAGCGAAGAATACAATCAATGTGAAAAAAGAATGGAGTCACTTATTCAAAAGCTTCAAGGCGATCGCTCCAAAAGGATCTCAAACCAGCAAAGACAAAATTCTAGCATACTTGCACTGGTCCAACTTTTCCAAGAAGAGGAGGAAAGAAAAGTGATGGTCAAAATTGCAGAATTGCAAAAAAAGGCTGCCAAAAAAGAAGCAGACAACCTAGAGTCCATGCCAGACTGGAAGGCTCGAGTGCTAGGCATATCCAAAGAGGATATAATTTAATGCTGCGAAAATGAACTCCTGCAAAATATGTGACAAGAATTTTGATTCCGACAGAAGCTTGCATGGCCATCTCAAGAGTCATGGTTTAACTATGGCAGAATATTATACTCAATATTTTCCAAGAAAAAATTTACTTACTGGAGAACCTCTTCCATTTAAAAATAAAGATGATTATTTCTCGAGAGACTTTTCCAATAGAACTCAACTCATAAAATGGTGCAATACAGAAAAAGAAGATAAGGTTAAAGATTACATCTTAAAATTATTATCAAACAGAATAAAACTAAAAGGCCTTTCGGTTGGCCCGTGTTACTTAGAACTAAAAATTAACAGCTTACCCACTGTAGAAATTTATCAAAAGTTTTTCGGATCATATACCGCAGCTTGTAGGGAGTTAAATGTTGAGCCAATGTTTGGAAGTCGCCTGCCTGAAGATTTTAAAACATGTGATGCAAGTGAGCTTGAAATATTTATTGATACAAGAGAGCAGCAGCCGTTGAATTTTGCAAAGTCGGAATCTTTAAAGCTAGACTTCGGAGATTATGCAATTGGTGGAGATAATTACAACTATACATATATTGACAGAAAAAGCGAGCAAGATTTTAAGTCAACTCTGAGCAAAAACAGTCTCGAGAGGTTTCGCAATGAGTTGCAAAGGGCCAAAGATTTTGATAGCTATTTATTTATTGTCACCGAAAGTAGTCTTGATAAAATAGCAAAAAACAATCGATGGGGAGCGCATAAATCAAATTTAAAATACATTTATCATAATATGAGAGTGCTTAGTCACGAGTTTAATAAGAATTGTCAATTTATTTTTACAGGAAGCAGGGAAAGGTCAGAAGAGCTAATACCTAAAATTTTATTGATGGGCAAAAAATTATGGAATGTAGATCTACAACATTATATAGATAGGGAAATAATTTAATATGGCATGGGAACAAGGTAATCAATTGTCGCGAAAAGAATCGGAGGATTTAAACTCAAAAATTTTATCCATCGAGGGATACATTGAGGAAAGAGAAGCAAAGGTTTTGCTTTATCAGTTTCTGAGGGAGAATATTACTTTTACTGCAGATTTAATTTCTGGTGTTAAGCTTTTTCCATTTCAACATATGGCAATTAAGGCGATGTTTGAAACAGATTATTTTATGGGCGTATGGAGTCGAGGAATGAGTAAATCATTCACAACTGCAATATACGCATACCTTGATGCGATACTTAATCAAGGAGTGGAAATTGGCATCTTATCTAAATCCTTTCGTCAAGCGAAAATGATTTTTAAAAAAATAGAGGATATTGCATCAAAGCCCCAGGCTCATTATTTAAGCCAATGCATTTCTCATAAATCAAAAAGCAATGACGAGTGGCTACTGGAAATTGGTAGCTCAAAAATTAGAGCATTGCCTTTAGGTGATGGTGAAAAGCTGCGTGGATTTAGGTTTCATAGAATCATTATTGACGAGTTTGCGCTTATGCCAGAAAGAATATATAATGAGGTTATTATACCGTTCTTGAGTGTGGTAGAAAACCCAACACAAAGAGAAGAGCTTTATAATGTAGAAACAGATCTAATTAAGCAAGGAAAGATGAAAGAATCTGAGCGTCATATTTGGCCAAACAATAAATTGATAGCCCTATCATCTGCAAGTTATAAGTTTGAATATATGTACAAGGCTTATGAGCAATTTGAAGATTTGATTATGACAGGAGGAACAAAGAAGTCTGATGCCCACAGGGTAATTATGCAATTTAGTTATGACTGCGCCCCAAAACAGCTATACGACCAAAATTTGATCAATCAAGCTAAATCGACTATGAGTCAAAGTCAGTTCGATAGGGAATTTGGTGCAGTATTTACTGATGATAGCTCAGGCTATTTTAAGACATCCAAGATGGCAGCATGCACATTAAAAGATGGTGAAATGCCATGCGTTCAGGTAAAAGGAGAAATCAAAGAAAAATACATTCTTGCATTTGACCCAAGTTGGGCCGAGAGTGAAAGTAGTGATGACTTCGCGATGCTACTAATACAATTGAATGATGCAAAGAAAATTGGCACCGTAGTGCATAGCTATGCTTTGTCTGGAGCAAACCTAAAGCAACATATTTTTTACTTTGATTATTTATTAAGTAATTTTAATATTGTAGCTATCATTGGAGACTACAATGGTGGTGTGCAATTTATTAATGCTGTAAATGAAAGTAGTTTATTCAAAAAGAAAAACAAAGAAATAAAATGTTTAAATACAAACTTTGATGATATTGAGCATTACCAAGAAAGATTATCAGAGGGTAAAAGAGAATACAATATTGATAATCATACTATTTGCTATTTAAGAAAACCTACTAGCCAATGGATTCGAAGGGCAAACGAATTATTGCAATCAAACTTTGATCACAAAAGAATCTTATTTGCTTCAAGAGCTATAGATGATAACTATAACGAGCAAAGAAAAAAGAAGATCCCAATAAATGAACTTCAGTTTCTGAGAACCTCTCAAAGCATGAGTCAAACAGATCAAGCAAAAATGATTGACTTCGTAGAACATCAATTTGATATGTTAAACTTAGTAAAAAGTCAATGTTCATTAATACAGATAACTTCTTCTGCCGCAGGAACTCAAAGTTTTGATCTGCCATCAAATCTCAGAAGGCAAACCGGCCCAGATAAAGCAAGAAAAGACTCTTATTCAGCTTTGGTGCTGGGCAATTGGATGGTTAAGCTCTACTATGATATGCTTGACGCGAAGGATCAGTCAACATTTCAAACTTTTACTCCCATGTTTATAAACTGAGTGTATTTAAATCAAATGCCACACAAATACAAATATACTACAACGTTTGATAATGTTGTTTATGCTTCAAACAATATAGATGATTCGAATGTTAGTCTTGCCTCGATTGAAGCTCTCAGGCCTCTTATTCCAAAAGGAGTTAATCTAGAAAGAAACATAGATTTAATTGGTGTTGCATTCAACGCCGCAGTGGTCAATAAATTTAATAAAAACGGAGATGGTATTGATAGCGAGGCCGCAGTAAAAATAAAAGACTATTTCATTCATAAGCCAACAAACATAGAACATAACCGAGAGCAAATTGTAGGTCATATTGTTTCTGCAGGATTTTCAAAATACGACAACTACTCTGAGCTAATGAGCGACGAAGAAGCATTGGTTTCTGATGGAGCTTATAACATTGCATTGGGTGCAGTAATTTATAAAACAGCTAGTAAAGAATTTGCAGATTTAGTTGTTAATTCAACCAGTAAAGATAGTGATTTTTATCATACTGTATCTGCAAGCTGGGAAGTCGGTTTTAATGATTATGTAATCGCTGTTGGCAGTAACGACCTTTATGATTCTATTATAGTTTCTTCTCCAGAAGAAATCGAACAGTACAATCCGTATTTAAAATCTTTCGGGGGAAGAGGGGTTCTATCCGATGGAAGAACCGTTAATCGACTTATCGTGGGCGACATATTCCCACTTGGAATTGGCTTTACGTCAAATCCTGCAGCAGATGTAAAAGGCTTAGTAGTTGAACACAGAGAAGCTCCTGAACGTAAAGAAGGGCCCAAGGAAAAAATACAGCCTATTGATAAAATCATTACAGAACATGAAAAAATTTCCCAATCTGTTGAAGAAAATGTACTAAACAAAGAAACTGAAACAAACTTTATTATGGATAAGAACACAATTATTAATGAATTCCGAGCAGCTTTAGATGAAAAGCTTGGCAAGCAAGACTTCTCTGAAGAAGCAGTTGCTAGCATTTCTAAGGTTTTTAGCGAGGCGATAAAAGAAAAAAGTGACAAGTATATCGCTGACCTTGAAAAAGCCAAAGCTGAAAAAGAAGAAGCTGCAAAAGCTCAAGCAGCTATTCAAGAAAAAATGGCCGAAGTGGAAGAGCAACTTAAAGCCACTGAAGAAAAGCTTTCCAACCTTGAAGAAGAAAATGCTGCAAGAGAAGCGGAAGTTCTTTTTAATAATCGCATGGAAGCTTTGGACGAAATCTATGATTTAGACGATGAAGATCGTCAAATCTTAGCATCTGAACTTTCTGAACTTGATACTTCGGACGATTCTTTCGCAAGCTATCAAGAAAAATTAGCGAAAGTTTGGAAACACAAAAATAAAGAATTCATCTCTGAGCAGGCTCAGGCTTTGGAAGCAAAAATAGCCGAAGAAGTTGAAAAGCGACTTGCTCAAGTTGAAGAAAAAGTATCTGAAACTTCAGAAGAGGTTGTTGCAGAAGTCTCGCAGGCTTCCGATCAATCCGAAGAGTCTGATGAGTCTGACGATATCTTAGAGAATATTGAAGTTGAGCAAGCATCTGTTGTGAACAACAACGAATCGTCTTCCGAATCTGAGTCCCTGAGGGATAGATTCGCAAAAACTTTTAAAGATTCTGTAAACATTTCATTCTAAAAAAAAGAAAGATCTTATTATGGCAAAAAGAATACTACCATACCGAGACTACAGCGAACACGACGTTGTTAACTTGTTCTCATTGGAAATTGGAGGCTCGGACACGCTGTCGAGTTTCGTTACAACATCCAGTGGCAAGTGGGACTCAGGCGTTGTCGTTTCTGTGAGTGCGGGAGCTCTACCAGGTGATATCCCCCAACTTCGCGCATCGGCAGGAAATAATCTCAGAGATTATATGGGAGCTGATCAATCATCTGCGCATGTTGGATACAACGCATACCCGTACAACGGTATGACAGTAGCCCCTGCTGACGGATCCGGTCGTGCATTAGGAATCACACTTCGTGAAACCTTGGCATTCGACGAAAACGGAGAAAAAATGTTATATTATCCTCAAAAACTTGATGAATCTCAAGGAGTTCTTCCAGGTCAAACAGTTCCTGTTTTGACAAGGGGACTTGTCCTTTTGGGCGGAGATGCATTTAGTTCTGCTCCTGCTTTAGGTGCCGAGCTTGAAGTTTCTTCTACAGCTGGAAAGCTTGTTACTGCATCAACTGGAACAGTTGTTGGACATGTTGTGGCTATCGGAGAAGAGAGTGATAATTCTTCTAACAAAAAATATTTGTGCAAACTTAGCTTCTAAGAAAGGACAATAAAGAAATGAAAATTACTCTTAAACCTACATCCGAGCAAGTCGAGCTTGTTAAAGCTATGGCTTCGAAAAATAGAGAAGTTGCATATGAAGCTCAAACAGCACTGGCTGAATTTATTGGTCCAGTATTGGCCGAAGTTGTAAACACAGCTCCTACGGTTAGCAATATGTTTACTTCTCTTCAGTTCAATGCAGACGAAAGTCCAAGCATTCCTTTGGATCTTTATCACGATATTACTGATGAAGACTACATCCAAGTATGGAGTCAATCTGTACCAGGAGGACTTCCTACCAACCAAGTTGCTCCATCGCAAAGCGAGCTTAAGTTCACAACTTATACTCTTGACAGCGCATTGAGCTTTGATAAGCGTTACGCTTCTCGTTCGAGACTTGATGTTGTTAGTAAAACATTTACCCGTATGGCTCAAGAAATTCTTCTCAAGCAAGAAAAAACTTCGGCCACTATGGTAATGACTGCTTTGGCTAACGCTTCCACAAACAGCGAGCAACATGTTATCCGTTCTGCTCAAGCAGGAAGGTTCTTGCTTTCCGACCTCAACAAGCTGTTCACTAAATCCAAAAGGATTAATTCCGCTTGGAATGGTGGAACTCCAGCTGAAAGACGCGGTCGTGGAATCACAGATCTGCTTGTTTCGCCAGAGATTGTTGAAGAAATCAGAGGATTGGCTTACAACCCAATCAACACCAAAGGTGCTGATGGAAGTGCTCCATCTGGCAATACTAATGGTTTGGCTGCATCCGACAGCGTTCGTGACGCAGTTTTCAATAGCGCAGGAATCCCAGAATTCTATGGAGTATCAATCCAAGAGTACAATGAAATGGGAGATGGCCAAGCATGGAATACTGTATTCTCTGCAGCCGCAGGCTCAACAACATATGCAGATAATTACTCTGTCGCCCAAAACGGTGGTGCAGCACAGGCAATTCAAGCCGGAGAAGAAATTCTTGTCGGTGTTGACTTGTCTCGCGAGTCGATGATTCGTGCAGTTGCTACAGACTCCGAAAATGGAGCAGAGTTTAATCTCGTCGCGGATGACCAGTTTGCAACTCGTCAGTCGAAAATCGGTTATTACGGATCCCTTGAAGAAGGCCGTATGATTATCGACGACAGGGTTCTTCTTGGACTTCTTGTTTAATTTTTAATTAAACCAAATCCCCTTAAATCCACCCTGGGCAACTGGGGTGGATTTTTTATTTACAAATGTTATTATAATGTGTACTAAAATAAAAGGAATAAGGTATTATGGCAAATCAAAAAAAATCGCGCAAGACTTTGGCTTCGAAGGGCTCGGAAAAAGCTAGCACTCCAAAGCTTGAAGATCTTCAGCAAACTACAGGCAAAAGCTACGAGGATAAAGTAGCTAGAGCAAAAGAACTGGAAGAAATTCTAGGGATTCCTAAAATAAGCCCATTTAAAACTCATGATCGAGAAGTTTTTGCAAGCATGATCAAAGATATGAATTTAACAGATTTACAGGCTTTCGCTGTAAAGGTGGGGATTTTTCCTTCTGGTAATAAAACAATTTTAAGAAATAAAATCAAAAGGGCTTTTGAGTCTAGTTTGGTTGGACAGGGAAGTGTCCAAGTGATGGGTGATCCAATTAAGTTGGACCCGTCCAATCCAGAACACAAGAAAGTTATTGACTATCTAGGAGGATAAAGTTATGGCTCATGATCCTCATCCAGAAACAATTTTAGGTCAATTGGCATTAAAGATTTACGATGAAGAAATTGGCCAGTATACCCAAGGAACGGAAAGAACAACTGAAATTGTATTAATTTCTGGATGGCTAGAGGGTCATTTGGGCGAGCTTAATAATTTGATTTATACTTCTTTTAGTGGAGACAACCCGCAAGGCTTTTTATTGGAAGAGCAAGCTATTATAAGGGAAATGTATGTTTCCGAATATAATCGAAAGAAAGAGAGGGCTGCCCTTCGAAGAATGGACGGCGAAGGAGATACCATCAATTGGCAAACTATACAAGAAGGAGATTCTGTTATTAAAAGGCAAATTGATACATCAAATCCAACCCCAAAGCTCTACCATCAGGCATATCTTGCGTCACAAGAAAGAATGAAAGAGCTAATATATGCTTATAACATGTATAAAGCAAGTCCAAGACAAATTGTTGGAAAAGATTCTGATGAAGCCCCAAGCATGACGGGCATTTATCAAAAAACTGTGTAAATATATTGTATGGAAGAAAATGCTAACAATCAAGAATTAGAAAATACATCTAAAAGAATAAAATCCGAGCTATACCATATTTGGAAAAAAGCAAAGAGACTGTTTGAACTAATCGGGCAAGACAGAATGCTTGAAGATTGGGTTCAAAAAAATATAAATTCTGCGCACAATAATTTAGATGAAGCTTTAAGGTTTGTTGAGTATGAAGAAATTTTTCCTCAGAAAAAAAATGAAGACGTTGATCCAGATGAAGGAAAAAATAATTTTCTTTCAAATCAAGACAAAAGGTATCCAGTTCCTGCCGAATCAGAAAACGGAGATCAATTTATCACTCGTTGCATATTAGATGCAAATATGAAAAAACGATACCCTGTCCAGTCTGATAGGTTCAACGCTTGTATGGTAATTTATACAGAAAATAAAAATAAACCTTCAGATACCGGAAATCCTGGAGAAAAATTCGAAGACCCTATGTCTTCAAAAGAGCCCGAAATTAAAGATCCGATTAAGCCAATTCTTCCTTAATTGAATATTTTACCGAGCCCCCGCTAAAACCAAATGAAATAGTTTGATCGTGGGTTAATTTTTTCCCCAAAATTAGCTCCGCCAATTTATTTTCGATATGGGTCTCTATTAGCCTTTTCAGTGGTCTGGCGCCCATTTTTTCTTCAGAAGAAAGATCTATAATCATTTGCACAAAAGATGCAGTCATTTTTATGGATATATTCTTGTTGGATAATTTATCCTCAATTTTACTGATCTCTAATTTTACTATTTTTTTCAGGTCTTCTTTTTTGAATTCTTCGAATACAACAATATCTGTTAGTCTGTTTATGAATTCTGGCCTAAAGAAACTTTTTAATTCGTCTTTGATTATATTCTGAGGGCGATTTTCTTCTTGTTGCGAAAAACCTATGGCTTGTTTTGAAAGCTTTTCTCCTCCGACATTGCCTGTTAGTATAATTATACAATTATTAAAATAAACTTTTCGACCAGAGTTATCTGTCACAAAGCCTTCTTCTAAAATTTGTAATAATATGTTTATTACGTCTGGATGGGCTTTTTCTATTTCATCGAAGAGTACGACACTGTAGGGATTTTTTCTTACTCTTTCTGTTAATATACCCCCTTCTTCGTAACCTACATATCCTGGAGAGGCTCCTGTTAGCCTGCTTGCCGTAATTTTTTCAGAATATTCGCTCATATCTAATTGAATAAGATTTGAGGAGCTGCCATATATAAATTCAGATATGCATTTTGCGGTATATGTTTTTCCTGTTCCTGTTTTTCCAACAAGAAGGAAGCTTCCTACGGGCTTGTTTTTGTCTTTTAATCCTGACTTTGATCGAAGTATAGCTTGACTCATTTGTTCAAGTGCTTCTGATTGTCCAATAATCCTTGATTTAAGATTTTTGAATAACCCTAAAATCTTTTTAGAGTCTTTTGCGGACATTTCTGAAGCGGGAACTCCGGTTCTAGAGGATACAACTGCATAAATATCTTCCTTTGATACCTTGAATTTATTTTTGATTGTTTCATTGGCCCATTTTGTAATGACCTGATCGTATCTTTCTAATAAAATAATTTGAGTATCTTCAATAATGCTGTAATCTTCATTTGTAGATTGCATAGTGGATTCTTTCATGGCTAACTTTTCAAGTTCTTTTTCTATGTTAACAGCTTCTTGGGGTCTCTGTATATTTTTAATTTTAACTTTTGACCCAGCTTGGTCCATGATATCAATTGCTTTATCTGGAAATTGTTTATCTAATATATATTTTTCAGATAGATCGATAATCAAATCTATGATTTCTTTAGAGTAAGATATGCTGTGGAAGCTTTCGTATTTTTTCTTTACTCCATTTAGTATTTTTCTTGTTTCTTCTTTAGTTGGCTCTTTTACTTTGATGGGTTGAAATCTTCTGTCCAGCGCTCCGTCTTTCATGATGCTTTTCTTGTACTCTTCTTGAGTGGTCGCTCCAATGCATTTAATTTCTCCTCTTGCAAGCAATGGCTTGAGTAGATTTGCTGCATCCATGCTACCCTCTGCGCTACCTGCGCCAACTAATGTATGTATTTCATCTATAAATAAAATTATACTCTGGTTCTTTTTTACTTCCTCTATGATATTTTTAAGCCTCTCTTCGAATTGACCTCTATATTTTGTACCAGCTATTAGTGAGCCTAAATCCAATGAGAATATAATTTTCCCTAAAAGAAAGTCTGGGCACTCGTTATGTACTATTTTTTGAGCGAGACCTTCTACGATAGCTGTTTTTCCTACCCCTGGATCCCCAAGTAGAATTGGATTATTTTTGGTTCTTCTGCATAAAATTTCGCAGACGTCACTTATTTCTTGCGTTTTGCCAACTATGTTATCGAATTTTCCCTGAGCTGCCTTTTCGCAGAAGTTGACTCCAAATTTGTCGAGTGTGGGCGTATTTGTAGATATTGAGCTAACTTTAATTGATTTTTTAGGGCTAGGCTTTTCTTGTACATTTCTTTCGTTAGAAATATGTAAATACTCTCTTACTTCTGCAATGACGTCGTCTTCCGAAGAGTTAAAAAGCCTAAAGTAAAATGGAACAGGAGAGTCTTCATATTTCAAGAGAGCCAATAGCATATGTTCTAGACCAACATATTCATGTCCAAGCTTATAGCTTATTGATGCGGCAACTTTCAAAACCAAATGAAAGTGCTCGTCGTAAACGGGCTCATATGATTCATCAAATTTGTCAGAATTTTTCTCATCTAAGAATTGCTCTTTGTTTTGGCGCTCGAGGGATTCTATAATTTCTTCCTTTAATGATTTCTGGTCTATATTTAATAAATATAAAATCTCACTAAGTATTCCCGCGCTAAGTTTAACCATGCCGTAGAATAAATGTTCTAAGTTTACATAGTCGCTATAATACTCTCTTGCTATTTTTTTTGCTTCGTTGATTGCCTGTTGCGCTCTTGGCGTAAAGTTTGGCTTAGGTTTCATTGTCATAATTTTACACTTATTTCACCTCGGACATCTTCATATAAATTTTTTCGTCCAAAATTTTTATAGAATCAATAAATAATATATCTTCACTTTTTCGTCCATATGTGACTACAATATTCTTTTTTGATGGGGTTTTGTTTGTCTGTTTTTCAAAATATCTATCATAGAAATTACCTCTTCTTGAGTTTAGGAGCATGGCATCATATCTTCCGCTTTCATCAGATATAGAAAGCTTCATGTATTTATTACCATTTCGGGAAGTTCGCTTTATGCAGTCTTCAACAACTCCGATAAATCTGCCTTTTTCATCAAGATCCATGATCTTTAGATCTGACGAGTCTTTTAGTGAGGAGCTCCCGTCAGAAAAGCAGGTTTTCAATTTCGAACTATGACTGTAGCCTAAAAGCTGAGTTTCAAAATACCAATTTGCGAAATGCTCATATTGTCTATTTTTGTCATAAATGCTTTTGTAGACATCGTACTTTTTCTTAAATGTTTTAAATCTAGATTCCTTCATTACTGGCTTGCCGTCATCAGCAATTAGATTTTCATTTTTTGCATCGACTATACAGTTGAGGAGCTTATACTCATATTTTTCTCCCAATTGAACAAAATTTCTTTTTTCTCTTTCTGTAAGTAGATTAAAAGACTGCGCCTCTAGTACCATCAGTGACCTGTTTTTCCCTTTACTGCCTAATGCTCCGGCTTGAATTAATGCAGAAAGAACTCCTATATTGAGCCCTGCCTGTTTCGCGGAGAGAAATATATCATATTTGGTTGGGGTTTCAGAAGACCTAAAGTCTCTAAGTGCTTGCAGGGATTTTTCGCTAACTCCTTTGATGCTGTTTAGTCCAAACCTAATGTCTTTTCCTTCTATGGAGAAATCCATTTTAGAATTTGCGAGGTCTGGAGATAATAATTTAATATTAAAGGAGTCTAATTCTTTTGAAATTTTACTTATTTCTTCTTGTGGGGATGGCTCATATTTGGTCATCTTCAATAAAGATAGAAAAAATTGTTGTGGATGATTAAATTTAAGGTATGCTGTCCATGCAGCAAGAACAGAATAACTAAGGGAGTGTGATTTATTGAAAGAATAGTTTGCGCTATCCTCTGCGACGCTCCATAATATTGTTCCAATGTCTGGACTCAGTCCTCGCTCACTTACTTTTTGTTCAATCTTGGCTTTCCAGGCAGGCATTTGATCCACCTTTTTCTTTCCAACAATGCGCCGAAGCTGCTCTGCTTCATCAAGCGTGAATCCAACCTTCACCGCCATTTGCATAAGCTGCTCTTGATAGAGTGGAATTCCACCTGTATAATCTAATACATCCGAGAAAAACTCATGAATAACTTGGGCTTCTTCGGTTTCCACATAGGTTGCATAATTGTCTAAAAATTCGAGAGCTCCTGGGCGACCAATCGCTACAACCGCACTAAGCTGCTCGAGGTTTTGTGGCTTGATTTTCTTGCAAACCCTGTAGTTGGTATCAGATTCTAATTGAAACAATCCGTGAGGTGCTCTTAGGGCCTGTAATGGCTTGAATACATCTGCGTTATGAAGATCAATGTCATTGCAATCAATTCCAAGGCTTTTGCATACATCATAAATCACACTCAAAGTGCGCAATCCTAGAATATCAAATTTTACCATCAGCTCCGATACCCAATTCATGTCGTATCCTGTCACCAATGTTCCATCATTTGATGTTTGAATAGGGCAAATGTCCGTCATTGTATCAAACGAAATCGCGATTCCGCTTGGGTGAACACCTGTGTTTTTATTTAGCCCTTCAAGTTTCAATGCAATATTAAATACTTCTGGGTTTTGCGCGGCCCAATCTGTAAACTTTTCGCTTTCTTCAATAGCGTTGCGCAAAGGCACTACCACTCCAAAACGTTTTGGGATTGTGTCACTAACTTCGTTTACTTGCTGCTCTGTAAATTCCCCAACAATCTTGCCGCATTCCTTCACGCAAAGCTTTCCGCTGAGAGTGTTTAGCGTTAGTATCTTTGCGGTTCTGGCGGGATGCTTGCGTTCGATATAATCAATAACTTCTGCGCGGCGTTCGTAAGCGATATCGTTATCCACGTCTGCAAGTAAACTGCCATCAAGATATGTGATTCCATCTTGTTCGATCTTGCGAGCCCTGCTTTTAGAAACGAATCGTTCAAAGAATAGATTATATTCCACAGGATCAACATTTGTTACTCCGATTAAATAGAGTACAAGAGATCCTGCGGCACTACCACGACCCGGCCCAGTGGGAATATCGTTTTCATGACAAAAATTAAGAATATCCCAGTTTAAAAGAATATAATCAATAAAACCAAGTTCTTCCAGAATGGCGAGCTCTGATTTTGCGCGATCAAAGTATTCTTTCTTGTTATCAAACTTATCGATTCCGCGATCATAGACGCCCTTGTGGCAGAGTTTGCGAAGAAACTCGTAGTTGCTCACATCTGGAGAGCACTTAAGCATTTTATAATACTTTTCTTCGATTTTAATGTTAGGCAATCGAACGCCTGGGGGAACACATCCCTCGTAACTTTTAAATTCTTCGATAAAACTCATACTTCTACTTCCCATATCATTTTCTTAAATACTTCATAATTGACTCGAATATCATACAGTGCATCGTGTAATTTTTTCTCATCAAAGTCAACATCAAAATCTTTACAGCACTGTTTTAGATTGCAGCTTAATCCTCTTTCGATGAGATGATTGAGTCGATATTGCCATGCCAAAAAGTTGTCATCTTTGTCTAAGCGAATACGTTTCTTGAGGGCTTTTGCAAGACAGAGTGTGTCTACAAGATGTTCAGTATAACTAAAATCTGTTTTTGCTTTTGGGTTAACGAGCTTACGATGAATGTTATGCATATAAACATCAAAGCCTAGAAGATTGTGTCCAACCTTTAGGTAGCTGTCGTCGTACAGATATTTCTCGAAGTGATCAAGCGCTGCTTTTGGGCAAGTTGCGCGCTTTTTGTATTTTGCTTCAGTAAAGCCTGTGATTTTCGCAGCATCAGGAGACACATTGAGCTCATCCCATTTGAGCCAATAATCTTTTTGCTCAACAATCTTGTTGTTTTCGATAACAAGGAATGCGAGTTGCCATGGCTTGTTGTGTGTAATTAGATTAAGGTTGCAAGTTTCGTAATCAAACAACAGATACTTTTTATTTTTTTGAAATCTAAGCAGTGATTCTTTCATTTTAAGTCTGGTCTTTCTTCGTTGCCATAGTTTATTAATAACTCTTGGCCTTTTTTAATTTTTTGGTTTGTTTTATATCTGAATAAAAAATCTTTGTAGTCTATTGAACAGTCTACGTTGTTGCGTTCAGAGTGATTATATATCATTCCAAATCCTAAAACAGTTGCGGTAGAAAAAATTTCAGAAATATCTTCGTAACCTAGTTCTTTAATCTCTTCGAAAAAAGAATTTCGAACTTCTTCATCGTCAATCATCAATTTGAAAAAGCTCTGAAAGTTAAGGCGTTCGTTTTCTTCGTGTGATAGTTTATCATTGTAGAATAAAGTGAAGACATATCTTGCTAATTCTTTGTCTTGCATGTCTTTCGCGCATCCAGATATTATAAAATGACATTCTTCTATAATCTCTCCCGCGTCTAAGTCTTGGGCTGCAAAAACGCCCCTTCCTTTTAGGTTTGATTTCTTAACAACAATTTTTGTTGGAGCGATAAGTTCGTCTTTCATACTTTCTCCTTCCAGCTTTCGAAGCAAAATTCATTGCTGCCAAAGTGGTCTAAGTTTGGTTTTGATAGTGTTTTGTTTCCAAAGCTCCTTCCAGTTATACATTTATAGGTCTGCAAGGCGCTGACGTCTTTTTTGTTTTTATAATATATGCTTTTCGTTAGTTCTATTTTAAATTTTTCTCCAGCAAAAGCTCGGACCCTTTCACTTAACATACGGTCAAACGGAAGAGAATTATCTTCAATGAAAAATACGGGGTCAAAGTGCGCAAAATTGGGTGTGCAGTTTGCGAATTTCATGGTATTGTTATAAATAAACGAATCATAAAATGGTACTGCAAGCATAAGGTCTTTTTTGTTCCAGTGTTTTTTGAGTATTTTCGCATCTACCGAATTAAAATTATCTGTAAAAGCTTCGCTGAAAATAGAATTTAATCTTTTGCATCCGCTTGAGTTTTTTGCAAAAATAATAATTTTGTGGGCAGATTGATGCGATTCCTCTTTCGGGTTGACAGAAGCATTTTCTCTCATGTCTATGCGCAGCCCAAATATCAATTTAATATCCATTGATGACGCTATCTTGTTTGCTTGCAAGAATCCAGTAAGAGAATCTTCTACTAAAATAACCTCTTTTAATCCGTTTTCTTTGGCGATTGAAAAAATACTATCTGCACCGCCTTCTTTCTGTGTAATTGGATTATCCAGAGTTAATATGCTTTTGCCGATAGAGAAGTGACTTTTAAATAACGCTAACATGGCATATATACTAACAGAAAAACAATTTCCTGTCAAGGAATAAAAGTTATTCACGAGGTGCGATAAATGTTGACAGTATCGCTGTGGGATGTTATTATTTTAGAGTTATATGAATATCAAAGTAAAAAAAAGAAACGGTAGACTTCAGGAGTTTAATGTAGAAAAAATTAATGCAAATGTTGAGCGTGCATGCGACTCAATTGATGACGTGTCTGTTAGCGAAATAGTGCTTGATGCTCAGCTTCAATTGTATGATAAAATTACTACTAGCGAAATTGACAAGGCCTTAATCTTAAGTGCGCGCGAAAAAATTGAAAAGGAGCCGAATTATAGCTATGCAGCAGGCAGGTTGCTGCTGAATACGGTATACAAGGAGGTTTTTAAAGAGGGTGTTGATTCTGACATCTTCAGGCTTCAATATAGGAAGAGCTTCATTCAGGGTATTAAAAAATTAGTGGATTGCAATAGGCTTAGCCCTAGAATGCTCGAGTTTGATTTGCAAAAGTTATCTGAAGCAATAAAAATTAGAAGGGATCTCAGGTTTAAATATCTTGGAATACAAATTTTGACAGATAGATATTTTATAAGAGAAGATGGTAAAATTATGGAGGCGCCGCAGTCTTTTTGGATGAGGGTTGCCATGGGGCTAGCCCTAGACGAAGAAGACAAAGATCAAAAGGCTATTGAGTTTTATGATTTATTTAGCAAGTTTTTGTATACTTCTTCAACTCCAACTCTTTTTAACAGCGGAACAATTAGGTCTCAGCTGAGCTCTTGCTATCTTAATACTTTTGATGACAGTATTGACGGCATCTTTGACGGTGCTTGGCAAGAAGCTAGAAAATCTAAATATGCAGGGGGTTTGGGTCTAGACGTTACTCCGTTTAGATCTACAGGGTCTCATATTCAAGGGACTAATGGAATATCAAGTGGATTGGTTCCTTGGTTAAAGATATTTAATGACCTATTGGTCGCAGTTAATCAGGGCGGAAAAAGACCTGGTGCGGGCTGTGCGTATCTTGAGCCTTGGCATTTAGATTTTGAAGACTTTCTAAACTTAAGAAGGAATACCGGAGACGATAGATTAAGGTGTCATGATATGAACACTGCATCTTGGATTCCCGACGAATTTATGCGAAGAGTTCAAAATGAAGGTGATTGGTATTTTTTCGACCCCAGAGAGGCAGATTTACATGATTGTTTTGGAGAGGAATTCGATAAAAGATACAATGAATTAATTGATCTTGCCGAAAATGGTCATATCGATAATTGGAGGAAGATGCCCGCAAAAGAACTTTGGAAAAAAATGCTTAAGGTATTATTTGAGACCTCTCATCCGTGGAACACTTTCAAGGATCCGTGCAATATTAGATATACAAATCAGCACGAGGGTATTGTGCATAGTAGTAACTTATGCACTGAAATTACGCTTCACACAAAGTCCTCAAAGTACGATAAGGGAGAAAAAACCGAGATTGGAGAAACCGCAGTCTGTAATCTCGGGTCAATTAATTTATTAAACCATCTGAATGAAGATGGTAATGATATTGATTACATTAAGCTCGAAAAAACAATTCACACTGCAATTAGAATGCTTGACAATGTGATTGACTTAAATTTTTATCCAACAGCAGAAGCTTCTAAATCAAATTTAAGAAACAGACCTATAGGGTTGGGACTTATGGGTCTACACGATGTATTGCATGTTAAAAATATTCAAATTGACAGTGATGAAGCTGTAGAATTTAGCGATAAACTATTTGAGTTCTATTCAATGCATGCTATATATGCAAGCTCTATTTTGGCTAAAGAGCGTGGCTCATATCAAACCTACGAAGGATCTCTTTGGCATGGCGGAGTTTTCCCAATAGATTCTTACAATAATCTCATGGTTTACAGAGGTAAGCAAGAGGTGCCCGAAGAGTCAGTTACGGGTAAACCCTTAACCGGAAAAGGGCAGACTCTTAAAGAATGGCAAAAAGTAAGGGTTCATGTAAATAAGCACGGTATGAGAAACTCAAATGTTATGGCTATTGCCCCAACAGCCACTATTGGATATATCAATGGCATTGAGCAAAGCATAGAGCCAAATTTTTCTGTATTATTTGTATATGAAAATAAAAGCGGCAATTTCTTTATAACGAATGAGCATTTTATTAATGATATGAAGAATGCAGGTTTGTGGAATAGTGAGGTTGCAAAGCTAGTTAAAAATGTTGATGGAGATCTTTCATTATTGAATGGCGATATCCCATCAGAATTAAAAGAAAAATATAAAACGGCTTTTGACAGAGATATGTTCAAATTGATTGAAGCTAATGCGGCAAGACAAAAATGGATGGATCAATCTATAAGTTTTAATTTATACAACAAGTCTACTTCATTAAAATATTTAAATGACATTTATATGGCTTGCTGGGAAGCTGGGCTAAAAACTACATATTATTTAAGAAACCGTGCGGCATCTAAGGTAGAAAAATCTCACGAAGATAAACCTAAGAGCGAAGAAGCAACCGCATGCAGTATTGAGGCAATGAAGAATGGTGGTATTTGCGAAAGCTGTCAGTGATGGCAACCAAGGAAAAATATTTTAAATCATATCAGGAAAGTTTGCTTCGCGCAAACTTGATTAGAAAAGAGCTAATGTTCTTATATTCAGATATAGAGTCAAGGAATTATTTTAAGAATAGAAAAAATGCCGAAACTGCATATATAGCAACTATAGAACAGTTGATTAACAAGGGATACGCATATCTCAGCCTTAATCCTGAGTCAAAAACTACAATACAGGTATCATTAGATATCGAAAAATACTCAAACATATTAAAAAACTTAAAGTCATGAACTAAATCTTGACTTTTGTCGTTATATATGTTATAAATATATCTATGAATGATAAAACAGGAGAACTTCTCACAAACAATATCGCTGGTGTAAATAGGATCTTACCTCATAAACACAAATTTGCATGGGATTTATTTTTAAAAAGTTGCGCAAACAATTGGATGCCTACTGAGATCAGTATGCAAAATGATATTAAACAATGGAAAAATGATGAAATTTCAGAGGATGAAAAATTACTTGTTAAACGTTGTCTTGGATTTTTTGCTGGAAGTGAGTCTTTGGTTGGTAATAATCTTTTGCTTTCTGCCTTTAAATATGTCACGGACGCTGAGTGCCGCCAGTACATCTTGCGTCAAGCTTTTGAAGAGAGTCTTCACAACCTTACGGTAGTATATGTTTGCGACAGTTTAGACTTAGATATCGAAGAGGTTTTTGCTGCTTACGAAACCATACCGAGCATCAAAGCAAAGGATGATTTCTTGATGAGTATAACCAATGATATTAGCAGGCAGGATTTTAATCCCCATACAAAAACAGGAAAACAAGAAATCTTAAGAAACTTTTTAACATATTGGATTGTCTGCGAAGGAACATTTTTCTTTAGCGGGTTTGCAATGCTCTTGGCTCTCGGAAGACAAAACAAACTTCAGGGAATTTCTGATCAGATTAAATATACCTTGAGAGACGAAAGTTCTCATATCGCATTTGGAACATATTTAATTAATACATTAATCGAGCAAAATCCATCTATATGGACAAAAGCAATTCAGGAAGAATTTGTAGAGCACATGAAAAAAGCCGTAGAGCTCGAAATAGAATATGCTCATGATGTGCTGCCCACAGGTATTCTTGGTCTAAACGCCGATATGTTTGTTGATTATATGCATTATATTGGTAATCGCAGGCTCGAAGCAATTGGATTGGATTACAGATTTCCAAGCGACAAAAATCCGTTTCCTTGGCTAAGTGAAGTTGTAGATGTTCAGGCTATGGGTAACTTTTTTGAACGCAGGGTTCGAGAATACCAGCAAAGTGGCGCTTTAGAAGACGATTTTTAAATTATTAAAGCAAGCTATACAATGGAGGCTCTCCATTGGAAATTTTAAAAGGTCTGCCGCTAGGAGAAAATAAAGTTTTAGATAAGCTTAATCCCATAGCATAAGCAATAGTTGCATTAATAGATTCTATGCCAACTCCATTTTCCTCAACATAATGTCCACGCTTATCGGATTGCCCATATACTTGTCCGCCTTTAATTCCTCCTCCTGCAAAGAGCGCACTAAAAGAAGATGGATGATGATCTCTACCGTTTCTTCCCGATTTAATCTCTGGAGTTCTTCCAAATTCGCTAGCTACAACAACCATTGTGTCATTAAGTAGCCCTCTTGTATTTAAATCTTCGAGGAGCGCACTTAACCCTGAATCTAAGGTTGTAGCTTTGTCTTCTAGTGATCCAAAAACATCATTATGCATGTCCCATCCTCCATAAACAACCTCGACAAATCTCACTTTACTCTCTACTAATCTGCGAGCGAGCAAACAGCCTTGTCCGAAATTATTTTGTCCATATTTTTCTCTAATGGATTCTGGTTCTTTAGTTAAATCAAATGCATCAAGATCTTTGCTCTTCATCAGTTTGATTGCATTATCGTAAAGATCGGAGTATGCTCGAATTTGTTTTTGAGGAAAAGATTTTCCGAAAGATTGATTAAATGATTTTGCAATATCAGTTCTTTGTTTATATGTTTCTTCGTCAAGATATGAGCTTTTTTTAATATTTTGAATACCTGCATTAGGGTTGCCTAATGGAAGTGGTCCATATTTGCTCTCTAAAAATCCTGCCCCTAAAATTCCGCTTCCACCATTAATTTTAACATTATCTGGAAGAGTAAGGTTCAGTTTTTGAGACATTCTGCTAACCCAGCTGCCCATGCTAGGATGAATAATTGTTCCTCGTTTTTGGTAAGAGGTGTGAAGTAAATAATTAGCTTGCTCGTGCGCACCTTGGTTTGTGTTTATTGATCTAACTAGTGAAGCTAAATGCATTTGCTTAGATGTTTTAGGTAACCAGTGACCAAGCTGAATTCCGTCTGCAGAGGTATTAATAGCATTAGTTTCTCCCATAACGTCTTTGTTTTCGGGTTTTGGGTCAAATGTATCTATGTGGGTCATACCTCCAGCCATGTATAAAAATATAATATGCCTTGCCGTTGGTGTCCTTTTGGGTTGCTCTGATACTCCAAGCAGTTCTGAAGCGCTAAAAATTGCATTAACTCCGAGTAGAGATCCAGCTAGTTGCTTTGCAAAAATTCTTCGTGAAGATTGATTATTCATATAAAGGTATACACTTATTTGATTAATTCTTCAATGACTCTGCCTCCGTCAACAATTTCCATAGGTCTATCACCAGGAGCCATCAACTCTTTATCTGCATTTATTCCAATTTGATTGTAAACTGTTTTTGCATAATCCATTGGTGAAACGGGATTATCTTCTACGGTGGTTGCAAAAGCATCACTAGATCCATAAACAAAGCCTTGTTTGATTCCTCCTCCGGCAAGAACGCTACTGAAAACTCTGGGCCAATGGTCTCGGCCAGCATCTTTATTAATTTTAGGAGTTCTTCCAAATTCACTATTCACCATCACTAGGGTGCTCTCGAGAAGACCTCGATCATCTAAATCAGAAATAAGAGATGCTAGCGCTTGGTCGAGAATTGAACCCTGCGTGCTGAATGCGTTTTCTATATTTTGATGATGATCCCAGCCTCCATAGGTTAATGTTACCAATCTGACTCCTGCCTCAACAAGCCTTCTTGCCAAAAGCATTCTCATGCCAGCTTGATTTTTGCCATATTTTTCTTTAATTGACTCGCTTTCTTTTGATATATCAAAGGCTTCTCTAGCTTTAGGGCTGCTTATCATTTGGTATGCATTTTGATAAAATGTATCCATTGAAGATAATGCATCACTTTTTTCGAAAGAATTAAAATCTGATTCTATCATCTGTAAAAGACTTCTTCTTGAAGAAAATCTATTAAAGTCAATTCCTCCTGGAAGCTCTAGGTCTCTGACTTTAAAGTTAGAGTTGGCGGGGTCGCTTCCAAGGCTAAAGGGAGAATATCTAGAGCTTAGATAACCAGAGCCTGCATACTGATTGGGCTGATTAGGAATGCAAACGTAAGGTGGTAAATTTTCTCTGCCTCCTAATTCGTGAGATATAACAGAACCATAACTTGGATACTGTATCGCTGGGCTAGGCTTGTGGCCATTGAACATATTATGCGTGCCTCTTTCATGCGCTGCTTCTCCATGGGTTAGGCTTCTTACTACAGATATTTTATCTGCAATGTTGGCCATGTTTTTCATATTTTCGCTAAATTGAATACCTGGAATTTTTGTATCAATTGCCGAGAATGGTCCTCTGTATTCAAGCGGAGCATATGGTTTAGGATCCCAAGATTCTTGATGCGCCATTCCTCCTGGTAGATATATATGTATAATTGATTTTGCAGGCCCATCTATTGTTGGGTAATATTTTGCTTTTGCAATAGATTCTTGTTCAAGTAAATATGGAAGTGAAAGAATGCCTGCGCTTCCTATTTTAATAAAGTTTTTTCTATTCATTGTATAAATATAAATTCATGAGTGTTTAATAATATCCAAGATACATGTTTAAATCCATTTTTTTTATCTATAATGGGCTTTAACTCTTTTAGCTCTTTTGGGTTTGGTTGACGACCTAATATTGATAAGAATGCACTAACAATCTGATCGTTGATTGTTTTTTCTCCTTCAATAAATTTCATAAAATCTGCATTTTTATTGTTTAGTATATTTTTTTCAACAAAACCGTTTAATAAATTTAAGACTTGAGTTGTGTTTGGCTCAAAGTTGCTGTTTTCGATTTGCTCTTTATCGCTTCCCCCAAATTGTCTTATCAGGTGTCCTCCTGGGGCTGGATATGGTAAGTAGCTACTTCGTATTAAGGATTTGTCTTTAAATTTTTTATTATCATTTTTTTCTTCTGATAATATCTGTAATAAATTTCGATTTTCTGGATGCATTTCGACAAGTCTTTTGAAGTCGTTATATATTGCTGTAGAGTTTAAGTCTTTGTATCTATTGTAAATGATTGAGTAGTCTTGATTATTTTGAATATAGAGTCTTTCTTTGGAGTCGATATTATTATATACTAGCGTAACTAAAGAGTCCCAGATTTGTTCGCCAGTCATTCTGCGCAATGGGGGTCCGGCGAAATGAAAATTTTCAATACTGGCGAAGTCTTCCTTGAAGCTTTTGCGCGAAAAAAGATCTGTGCTTAAAAGTATCCTTTTGAATTCTTTGGTGTCAAAGTCTAGGCTTATTATCAATTTTTCAATGAACTTTAATAACTCTGGGTTGCTTGCAATTGTTTCATCGGTCATGGTGTCGATTGGTTCAATTAATCCAATTCCGAAAATTCTTTTCCATAATCTGTTGCTAATAACTGTTGCAAATCTTGGATTGTCTTCGCTTGTGATCCAATTCGCAAAAATAATTCTGCTATTATCATTATCTTTTGGTAATGAAATATTTGGAGTAAATATTGATTTAGCGTAAACCAAATCTCCTGGATCGCCATCGCTCTCTGCAAAATCTTTAGGAAGTTTGATTTTCCCTGTGCCGTTGTTCTCTATTCCAAATTGCAGGGAATCTCTAACTTGGTTTCTCCAGTTATTAAAAAGTCCTGATTTGGGATCTCCATCTGTTTGTATTGCCCTGCTTAATTTACCGATTTTTTTACTTTGTTCGTTAATTCTTACTGCCCCAATGCCTGATGTAAAAGCCGTCATTTCATAAAATTGTTTTTGAGTCCATTTATCAAACGGGTGATTGTGGCACATTGCGCACTGAAGTCTTGTTCCTAGGAATATTCTAATTGTATGCGATAAATGATCTGGCTGCATGCCTCTGTCTCTGAGGTAAAAACTGATTGCGGCACTATCATTTCCGCCGTACAGTTCACCGTTACTAGCTATCAAATCTCTGACCATTTCGTCATATGGCTGATTTGATTCTAGACTCCTGCGAATCCATTGTCTGTATGCAACCCCGAGATTAATGTTGGTTCCGTCTAGTCTGTCTTTTATTCTTAGCAGGTCGCTTAACCAGTTTAATTCATTATTTATGTATCCAGGGTGATCTAATAATTCTTTTATTAATTTTTGTTTTTTCTTCGGGTCTCTACTCTCGGTATACTTAGTGAGTTCGTTTTGAGTTGGAATGCGCCCTAATATGGTTAAATATATTCTTCTTGTAAATTCATAATCATCTGTTTTTTGCGTTTTAGAAACTTTGAGCGTTTTGAGTTTTGCATTTACTAAGGAATCAATGTGGCTTGCAAAAATTGCTATAGATTTTTCATTAACAGGGGTTGGTAATTTTTTTAGGCCGCCATGTCTATTTGTGGCATGGTAAAGCTCAACTAAATTTTGAGTTTCAAGCGTAAAAAAACTAATCGGTACTCGAAAAAGCTGTAGGTCGCTTTCTTTCTTTAATAATACATGTGTCGCGTTCGCTTCGATAATTTGTGCCTTTATTACGCGTCCGTCTTTGTATACTATATCTCCGCCGAAACAAAGCAGGGAAGAGGTTAAAAATAATAATAAATGTTTCATGTTATTGTTTGATATGTTTTCCGTCTGTAAGTCCTGCGCTGTATGCATTTAAATCTATGCCAACTTTTTTACTTGCATCGAAAATTAATTTTAAATAATACTCTGGCGATCCATTGTCTTGCGCATGATATTCATCGCTAAAAACAATTCCGCTTTTGTTTTTTATTTCTGATCTATTTTCCAAGAAATGGTATTTTTTGAGATTATCGTCTTTGAGGTAACCTTGTCCTTGCCAAGCGTTTTCGACAAATTCTTTAAAAGATCTTGAAAATACTTTGTCTCCAACTTGAAACATAATTCCTCTATATAAGCCTTTATGTGAATCCAGTTTTGATTTAAGTTGGTTAAGATCTTTTGTATAATTTTCTTCGGGGTTCTTGTTGAAATTTGGCAAATGGTAGGAAGGTTGAGCTTCATCTTGAAAAACAAAAGCCAAAACATTGTCTTTGTCTGCAGCTTGCGAAAAAAATCGAAGCGTTCTTTCTCCTGAGCTATCTATTATGCTGACTCTTTTAGAATAAAGAGATTCGTCATTGTTATAATATGGAAGAAGCGCATCTTTAAGTATTGTGTTTTTCATAATCTCGAGCTGCTTTCTTGTTTTTAATATACTTCCACTACCATCGACATGCATCATGATGTGAAGCTGGCCATTCTTTGGCAGGTCTTTGTAGTAGACTCCACCATTGCCCCCACCTAATCCGTAGCCATTTTTTTTCCCAATTCCTAATTTTTCAATGATATATCCTTGTGTTAGTCCAGCTGCACCTCCTGCACCAGCTCCTCCTATTAATCCTCCGACTCCACTTGATTCATATAGCTCCGAAGTTTGATCATTGTATCCAGAACCAATGCCTCCTAGTGCAGGAACAGCTTTGCCGTTTGACATGGCTTCACCTATTCCTGCGCTTAACCCAGCTCCTGATCCTGCGCCTGCGCCTATTGCAGAAGAGCCGATTCCTGCCCCTACTCCCTGACTTGGGTAATTATATGCATAAAGTTCTCCAGCCTTTGACGATTTAGAATTTTTTATTTCTCCACTATTTAATTTAAAATCTCCGAGCTCTGAATTATCTTGGTCGGGAACTAAATTCATTTGTGAAAAATCAACACCCGCACTATCTTCGTTATTTCTTTTTTTATTTAAATTGTTTTGGGCTATGTTTTTATCTTCAAGGCCAATATCTTTGAGCCTCCTATTTAGTAGTCCAGGATCGGCTTCGATTGACTCTATAGAATTGCCAACCACATCATGACGACGATGGCCAAAATTAACATTATCTCTAGTATGAATTGAATTTTCATTTAAAATTGTATTGTTGGTTCTTAAATTTATATCATCAGTATATACAGTGCCACTATAATCTTTTGTGTTTATTGTTGATATTGCTCTGCTGTTATATACATGTTCTTCATTTGCCTGTTTTTCTCGTATGGATCCATGTAAATAATCTTTATATATAATATCTTTATTTTCATGAATTATTCTATCAACATATACTATTTCTTTGGAAAAATTTGATTCGTGCTTTGATTGATCTCTCTCGACAAAATCAATTGATTCGTTAGGGGATTTTGTAATTAATGAAATTATCAGTATAAGAAATAAGATAAAAATAATGTATGCAGAAATAAGATTTGAGAGCGCGACGTTTTTGTTTTTCATGATTTAAATGGTAGCTTTCGGAACAATTATTTACACAAAAAAGCCGCCCGAAGGCGGCTTTTGTGTTTGGGGTTAGGCTTAAATCTATCCCTTATCAGAGCTAGGCTTTAAGAGCGCTACAAGCAGAAGGAGCGTAATGACCCCTGCAAGTGAAGCGCCTTCTCCAACGAACCCTAGTACGACATCCTGAAGGTTGCCGATGACGTTAATAGGAGCTCCTTCGCCAAAGACGACTTGAGCTACGACCAATAGGCCGATAATCGACAGGAGAACACTTGTGACTCCTCCTGCGTACGTTTTAATCGTATCGATTGTATTTTTCATAAATTTAGAAGTTTACAGAGATTCCAAGACCAATAACGTATTCTTCAGAAATGAGATCTGAGTCAACTCTTGTAAGGTCAAAAGAAGCTACTGCATTTTCAGAAATTTTTCTGGAAACACCAAGTCCTGTAGAATAGTATGTTTCGTTTTGAGAATTAGAGAGATCTGTATTTCCTACAGAGCCTCCGATTGCCAAATCTCCAACACCTACATCAATAGAGTGGGATAGACCAAGCTCATAGGTATACAACGAATCTTCTAGATTGCGGAAGACGGATAATTTTGGCGATAGAAATGTGTTAATTTCAAAACTGATCTCTGCCTCCAATAAAGTATTACCCGGAACATCTTCCACGTGATTTAATCCAAGATAAGCTTTAAAAAGTTCATTAGCAAAGCTTTTAGAGGCTCCTCCTGCGATAATATACGAGTCAGATCCGCTGCTGGATACTGATTGATTTGTAAATGCTCCAACAGAATAGTTTAGACCCAGCACTTCTCCATTTACTCCAACCGAAGCCTGAATTGCTTCTTCTGAATTTAGGGCTCCTCGAAAAAAGTAGTCTGAGGCGTACCGAGTGCTTAGCGAATAATTTTCTGCCGAAGCGACGTTAATAAAAACTCCCAAAAGGGTAGTAAGGATTAGTTTTGTTGTCTTCATAAGATTTAAAAGTTATATTATACTAATTTGATAAGCAAATGTCAAGAGATTTTTATTCTTGAGCTTGTTTTATCTTTAAGCTTTGGTATATTAATGGTCAATATACCGTCTTGCATTTTGGCGGAAATATTCTTTGCATCCATATTGCTTTCGAGCTTATACTTGTTTTTGAAGGGGTCGTCAAATATTTCTTGCTTGATATATTTTTTGCACTTTTTATTTTCAGGCTCATGGCAAATATGTAATACATTTTCTATTACATCTATCGTAATATCTTTCTTTGATAGACCGGGCGCTTCTATTTCAATAGTGGTTGAGTTTTCGTCTTGAAAGATGTTGCAATTTTTTCGTGAGGTTTCAGGTTGATAATAAAAATTATCGAATATTGAATCGAATATTGAGTTATTGTTTTTAATGTAATATGACATTTTGTCTCCTTGTGTTTTAGTTGTTTTAAAGTATTGTGTAAATATGTCTCAAAAATCACTTGATCTTTGAGCTTTCAATACTATAGTTGCTATAACTGTGCCAATTAATTTTTAAATAAAAACGGTCTCCACTCTTCTCGTTCCTTTTGAAAGGCGTGAAAAAAATGCCAAGGAGTGCAGGGTTTTAATTCTTCACCTTTGTAGTTTTTATATGGATATAATGCCGCTTTTTTTGAATTGCAGCTATGGCATGTTATTGTTACATTGAAACTATCTTTTGTTCCGCCCATGCTTTTGGGGTATATGTGTTCTATACTCATATCTTTTATCGTTTTCTTTTCTCCGCAAATCTGGCAGCGACCTTTATATCTATCATAAAGATACCTTAGGTTCGGTTTTTCTTTTGTTTGGTAAACCCATTTTGCTGTAGTCAATAAAATTGTTGGTACTGGATATAGCCTGTTGCATGCATTTAGGAATGGTTGAGACTCGTAATATGTTGAGCGATTTGGGTTTATCCATTCTTCCCATGTTAGAGGTTCACCACTTGCGCATAATACTTTCACTGTGTTAAGTTTATCTTGGTTTGATCCACAGGATATTAATTTCCTTACTCCTTCTTTGGCCGTTGTTATATTTATGGGCGTCCAGAAGTGAGATAAAATTAAAACAATTCTATCCTTGCTACTGCAACAATATGAAGAAGAATTAATTATTTTTCTTTTTGTCGTGATGACCGCCTTTTGAGGAATTAGGCTTTTCATGGGTATAGCCCATTTTCTTCATTGCAAGGTGATCTTCGTAGGTTTTGGCCATATAGGATTTTCCTGTCTTTGGATCATACATAGCATGGGGTTTGAATTTTTCATGCTCTGCAGATTGAGCTTTTTTGATTGCGTCTTTTGATGGATAATCTTTATCTCCAGGCTTTGCTGGCTTATAATTTTTGCCCATGCGTTTCTTTTTGTCTTGAATGTTTTTCCAGAGACTAGAATAATTCTTTTTTTCTTTTGTTTCGGAGGCTAAGCTACCATACATAAGGTAATCGTATACAGCCTCAATAAAGTGTTCGGCTTTAGATATTTTATCTTGCGCCCAGGCCATCAGGTTATAGTCTTCAGGCATTTCTGAAATTTTATTTCTTATAGCTTCTGATTGCATAGATATCTTTGCGAGTTGACCTTCCGCCATACTTTTCTCGTGGTCTTCCTCTTGGGAGTTTTGTTCTGGCATATCATTTTCCATGTCGGAGTAGTCTTCGTCCATGTACGATCCTTTCGTATAGTCTGTAACTGATTTTTTGGACTCCCACATTTTGCAAGACCAATATCTCGCTTTCGTTTTTGGTCCGGGATTCGCGCAATTATGACGAGCCCTGAAGTTTTTTCGTCTATTTGGGTCATCCCTTTTGATCTCCATATTGGGATCTCCAAAATTTACTTTCACGACATTACCTTTTTCGTTTTTTACATAAACAGAAAATTTCTTCGGTCCTTTTGGGGTTCTAAAAGGCTTGTTTAGTTTTTTGCCTTTGTTCGATTCTGCCGCCCAAATTTCTTCGTCAATGATTTCCTCGAATCCTAGTTGGTCAACTTCGATAAAAATCGTACTCCACATTTCTTCGGTAAATTCAGGATCTTCTTCAAGCTTGTAATTATAGATATCTAATTTCGCTTCAATCAAGTCCTCTTCCGTGAAGATATTTTCTTCGTCCCTCACTCCGTCATCTATTAATACGGCTGCAGACGCTTTAGCTACATCTTGATCTGCTTTTCGATAGCTGTCTTTCACTTTTCCTCCTCTAACCATTTTTAAAAACATGTTAACTCTCGCCATTGCCCATTGACCTCTAGTTTTTCCTGGGCGATGACTGGAAGAAAATGCGCCTGCCCCCCTGCGATATACTTTCTTAAGCTGAGAAAGGGTGACTTTTTTGCTATATTTTTTGTTGTGCTCAGAAACCTTTGATTTTAAGGATTCTAAAACTTTATCTGAAAAAGTTATTTTGCTTCCCTTTTCTCCTGCGCTTCCAGGTTTGTTTTTGTCTGAACCTTTTTTTTGTTCGGATTTTTTTGCGGGTGTTTGCGCTGAACTTTTTGGCCCAGGACGTTTAGCTGAGTGAGATTCGTTTTCCATGGTTATTTATTACACAATAAATTGTAATCATTTTCGTACATTTTTTTAACAAGACCCTTGAAGTCTGTTTTTCTCTTCCAGCCTAATTCTGATTCCGCCAAAGAGGGGTCTCCGCATAGTTTGTGAACTTCTGCAGGTCTGAAAAACTTGGGATCTACTTCAAAAATTAATTGGCCATCTTCAGTATAATATTTTTCATTTTCACATTCTCCGGATTTTTTATATTTGATTCCTGCAAAGAAAAGCGTTTGATCTAGGAATTCTCTAACTGTGTGCATTTCGCCGCTAGCAAGTACGTAGTTTTTTGGGGATGATTGATTAAGCATAAGCCAAACCCCTTCCATGAAATCTTCTGCATCGCTCCAGTCTCTTTTCGCCTCTATGTTTCCCATTCTCAGGGGCTCAAATTCTTTATTTGATTCTAGGGAAATTTTTATTTTTGCAATTGTGTGACTAATTTTTCTCGTAACAAAATCCAAACCTCTTCTGGTTCCTTCGTGGTTAAACAACCATCCTTGTACTGAGTAAAGGCCGTAAGACTCTCTGTAAACCCTTACTATGTGTCTTGCAGCACACTTTGCTGCTCCATAAGGGCTTTGAGGTCTTAACGGATGCTCTTCATTTTGAGGTGTGCAGATCACATCTCCAAATTCCTCACTACTTCCTGCATTGTAGAATCTACAATGAGGAGAAAATCTTCTAATTGATTCTAGGATATGTAATACCGAATTAGAGTCTGTTTCCCAAGTTTGTATGGGGTAGTTCCAGCTGCCAGCGACAAAAGATTGGGCAGCAAAGTTAATAAAATAATCAGGTTGTATATCTATTACTACATCACGCATACTGTGAGCGTCATTTAAGTCCATGTCTATTAATTTAAATCTACTCTCATTTTCAAGATGCAAGATGTTTTCGTGGTTTTTCACGCTTAGTCTTCTTGCGGTTCCGTAGATTTTGTGTTCGGTATTTTTTAAGAGATAGTCTACCATGTGGCTACCGTCTTGTCCTGTTATTCCAGTTACTATAATTTTTTTCATTTTAATTTTAAAATACTATTTTCTGTTGCATCGGTCATTGGTTGAGGGAGGGATCCCTCGTTAATTTTGAAGTACCCCCATTCATCATGCTCTATTGCATCCTTTGCAGATAATGAGGGAAACATAAAGTCGTCGACTTCTGTTTGAAATACGATAAAATATTTATCTCCTTCAATTAAATATTCATCCAGAAAAGAAACTTCTCCTGTTATGTCTATAGCTGTTTCTTCTTCAAATTCTCTGATAGATGCAGCCTTCGGGTCTTCGTTTGGCTCAATCATTCCACAAGGCATAGACCAATACCCCGCTAAATTAGCTGCTACTCTGGATCTGCGGCCAAGAAGAACTAAGCCATTAAAAGTCATTAATAACCCTGCGGCAAAATAGTTTTTATGATTAAAGGAATTCATTTATTTTGCTTTTATTTTCCCAGTGCGGGCATCCTTTATATTCCATTTTTACAATTTCTTCATTATCTTCTGCGCTTAATAAATGCTTCTCTTCAATGAATGCTGTTTTTTTAATATTTTTTTCTTTATCTATTACGGCATAATATTCCATGGGTTTCCTGAATGGACATATAAATGCTTTTATTGGCTGGCCATTTTTATCTAGGACAGGTTCTCCTTTGGACATTTTAAATCCGTCTTTACCGCATGCAAGCGGACCGCCGAATGTGCCATCTTTTGGGAAATCTTGGTTTGCTGCAAAGTTTGATCTAGCACAATTGTCGTCGAATCCATCGATATATTTTTGAAATTCTGTCAATTGATACTCAAAACCTTCTAGTTCATCGTCTGAAATTTTGTCCATTTTTAAATACCCTTTTCCGGGATCTCCAAAAATATCTTTTTCCAGATCAAAGCGCAAGAATATAAATTCACTCTGAGGCTTACTTTCTGGCATTATGTGCTTGGTTGCAAGGCAGTATATGAGGTTCTGTAAATTATCCGAAATCTCTTTTCCCTTGAAAACTGATTTACTGCTTTTGAAGTCTCTAATAATAACGGAATTATCTTTGTATACGAACATTTTATCTATATAGCCCCTGATCGCATACCTCTTCTCGCCATCGTTAATTTCTAGGTCAAAAAACTTTTCAGATTCTGCTTCTACGGGGGCATCTTCAGAGTCTCCAAAAAAATCGTATCTCAATCCGTTGACAATCATTTCATCGATAAGCTCAAGATTTTCTTGATCGTTGACATTTAGCTCTTCAGCTTCTTTTCTTACTTGTTCAGAAACAATTTTGGTATTCCAGATTGTTCCGTCTTTAACGATTTTGTTAAACTCCCTCTTGTGTTTATCTCCAAGTAGCTCGAAAACATTGTGACATATAGTTCCCCTGCTAGCTCCATCATTTCGCGCTTCTGGAAGTTTTAGTTTATACTTGCACCAATAGGTCCACGAGCATTGCTGTGCGGTTTTAATTCTGCTTGCGGAGAGCCTTGTGAGTTCAGTCATCGATTATAATTGATTTATTTTTTAATAAAGATTTTGGAATAGACTTGATTGAGTCAAGAGTTGACAATATCCGAGACCTTTGGGCTTGTTGGTCGATAGATAGTAGTTTTTCATTCCATTTTTTAAAGTCGTTTTCATTCATATCACCAAAATCATTTTTAATTGGAAGGCAGATATTAATTTTTTCTTTATCAAAGAAATTTAATAATTTTAAATAATTTTTTACGCTAGCCTCGAGGCCTTTATTTCTCGATGATTGGCTATCATTGTTTAATGATATTACTATATTACTTGGGTTGAAAGAAAGTGTTGAACATATTAATTTTGTACTTATTTCAAGACCAAAGGTAACTAAAACATTGAAATATCCAAATTGGTTTAACATCAATAAATCTCCTATACTTTCAACAAATATAACTTGGTCTTTTTCTTGAATTGCATTAGATGTCAAATCATTTACGTATAGTGGGTATATCCATGATTTCTTTCTTCCTATATGTTTCCATTTTGGCCTGCCTTCATAGCGAGACATATCCCTGCCGGAAAAGCCATAGATTTGTTTGTGTTCATTATAGACAGGAAATACAAATCGTTTGTTTAGTTTTCCATTTGTTGCGAATCCTCCTTTAAGGTTTTTAAGCACTTCGTCAGAAATGCCCTTATCATTATAGAATTTATAATGAGGAAGCAATTTTTTAAGACAGTCCTCTGGGTATATTTCGTCCATTTCTAATTTTTGTTGAGATGTAATTTTTTGATACATTGAGCCCAAACTTTCTTCTTCGTCAATGTATTTTTTGATTTCATTTTTATCGTTTGTTCCGAGGGTAATTTCGACCAATCTTTTGAATGGTGAAAATTGACTATTCTCTACATGATCTTTCCATACTCCTGTATTTTTATATATTTGTATTGCTGTTTTGTTGTCGCCATTTCTAAAAACAGCATTAGTCTGCCAATACTGGCCCCTGTCGAATAATTTATATCCGAGTCTGTCGAGACAGTCTTTTATTTTTTCTGGTGACATTATAAAGTAGGGGCTTCGTCTAGGAAGTCTGTGATTGCTTCGACTCCTTCCGAGTTAAGATGTTCGACCAGATCATTTAGGTCACCTTTTTCGTCGATGTTAAAATTTTCCATATGCAGGTTAATGTAATTTTTCCTTTTGCTTCCATCGGGCATTTCTACTGGTTGAATCGCTCTGTGAACATTTTCGCCCAGCCACCTGTATTTTAGGCATATCAGTTTATGCGTTCCAAAGCCTTCGGGCTCTGCCTGAATTTCATCCATGGTCTTTTGCCTTAGTAGGAAAAGGTGTGAACAAAATTGGGTTATTTGGTCTGATAGCGATACGATACTTTCATCGTCAACTATGTTTTCAGATCTTCTGTTGTTTGTAATTCCTAATCGGTTACTCTGTACACTTGTAAGCATTGAGACGCATGGGCCATCATTAAAGGAAAGTTCTTTCTGAATCAATTGTTTGAACCTATCTACCATTCGTCCCACAGCCTCCCACGAGCTTACTCCGTTTTGTTTTTCGTATGTCGTTTTAATATAATCGAAGCTAAAGATCATTTGGTTTCCTCGGCCCACTTCGGAGAAGTAGAACCTTCGGATAGTATTAACTAGATTTTCTACTGATTGACCTGCGACGTTATAGTAATAAAATTTTAAGTTTTTAATTTTTAGCCAAGTGTCTCTTACTTTTTTTACCACCTCATCACCTGCTTGTCGCCACCTGCCTGTTTCCAAGAGATTCATGGGTACTCCTGAGAGTGCAGAGCACTGCCTGATTATCAATTCTTCTTTGCTCATTTCCCCATTATCAAAATGCAGTACGGGTACATTATTATTCATTGAGGATACTTTTGTGCAAAAATCCATGCAAAATTGCGTTTTACCAACTCCTGCTCTTGCTACAACAACGGTAATGTTTCCTGGCCTGAGGAGCGAGCCATACAATTCATTAACTCTTTGATGCGGCCCCATGAGCCCAAATTGAGAAATGGGATTATTTCCCCTCTCCTCGATAAATTCTTCCATTTGTTCGAAAAGGTTCTCCGGTTTTTCTGCTCCGCACTCATAGAAATTTATTTTATCATTGTAAATTTTATCGGCGGTAGATATAATTTCAGAAAACGATTGAGTGTTGTTCGCTGACTGCATTGCTTTCGCTACCTCAAGGGATGCCTCATATATGTCTCTTCGGGCGGTAATTTTCTTTAGCTCTTTAGCTGCCTTAATAACCCCTTCTTGGGATATTTGTCTCATCGATAGTCCTTTAATGTAATCTGCGATGTTTATGTTGTCTTCAAAAGACATTCCTAAGGAATCAACCCTTTGACTAAGAATTATTTCATCTACAGATTCTCCATTTTCTAGAGACTGCCTTAAAACGCAATATATGGTTTTGTTGACTATAGAATTTTTCTCAAAAAAATCTTTTTCCGAAACAAATGCAGCGATAAGAGGATAAGATTCTGGATACTTTATTAATCCCGCGAGGAGATGTTGCTCTAGTTCATATGAATATACCATGATTGCATGGTATCATATATACCTTAATAAGTCAAGAAGTTTATTCGTCTTCTTCTCCTAAATCCGATGGAAAGTCGAGTTTTAAATCGTGAGAGTCGGCTTGATCAAGATATTGCTCAAGAGCTTTACGCAAGCCCATTTCGATTATGCCGGAATTAGCTTTTGTAACAATCGAGGGGATACCTTCTTGATTAACGTATGCCAGTATAAACCCACTATCCCCGTCTGTTTTCCCAGTGCATTCAAAAATTTGAGTTAGTAGGTTTTCTGGCAAATTAAATTTTTCTAAATTTTCTGGGTCAATTTCGTCGTCGTTCATAATTTATATTACACAAATTAAATATTCGATGCAAGATTATCAAAAAATGATTCTGAAGTCATGTCTTTTTGATAGATCTCGATTAAGTTGATTTCGTTGATTTCACAGAATTTTAATTTCTCTTGATCTCTTCTTAACTGATTGATATAATTTATTTTGTTGGATCCGTGAAAATGAGGGACATATCTATTATGCTGTTCTCCTTGAACTTCTATTGCTATTTTTTTATTTGCATTATAAAAATCTAGAGATAGTTTTGTTCCTGCAACAGGAAATTCTTCAAAGACAATTTGGTTTTTCCAGTATTGTTCTAGGAAAGTTTTAACTCTTCTTTGAAGCTTGCTGCGGCTTGGCCCAGACCAATTAATTAAATATTTTTTTGGCTTTACTATTCTGCGTATTCGACCTGTAAGGGTTTTAAATTGCATTAGATAGATTTTTAAAATCTTCGTAAAGAAACTGTACGAGTTTTTCGTTTTCTTCCAGAAAGTCTATAATTTTTTGTTCGCCTTGAAATTTTTCTGGTATCTCAAGGTCGTTCGTTGAGAGCTCTTTGATTAAATCATCTGAAACGGAAATCCAGGCGCCCTTCTTGTCAATTAGTTTGAATAAATAGAGCATGTCTAATACTTCCCTTGCAAGCCAAACAGAAGAGCCATTTGTTTGCCCATATTTTACAGGATATCTAACTTGAGATCCGGTCTTTTCGTTGGCGCTTTTTCTAAATCTTATTTTACAATAATGGCCTATTGGGTCTCCTTTGTCTTCTAGCTTAGATGCGCTTGGGTTTTTAAACAAAATATCAGAGGTATATCTCTCTTCGAATTCTAGTATGTAATTTGCGTAGTGTTTAATTGCATTTCCACCAGCCTGTTTTGTTTTTGGGCCACCTCTAGAGGCATAGGGGTTTGTGGCAACTTCTACCCGAACTTGGCTAGTCAAGATCATTGTGTGTCCCATCTTGCTAATTGGTAGTACCATTTTTTTTAAGAACACAGATGTTATTAATGCGCCTCCGGCGACCTGCTCAGATTCTGAGAATGGCTTGTCTATATCGCCAATTCTGCATAGAGCATCCACGCTATCAATGATGAACATATATTTTTTTCCAGATTCATTATTGAATACTAGCTCTCTAATTAGCTCGAAGACTTTTTCGAATATATTACAGTCAAAGCAAAAGAATTTTTCTGGCTCCAAACTAATTCCAGATCTCTTAAGCATTTCAGGGCTAAGCCTGCCCTCGCTTTTAATGTAAATTATCATTCCGTCTTTTTCGAAATGCTTTTGAAAGTTTCTTGCGAAAGATAATGCGCAACTAGTTTTACCTCCTTCATTTATGCCTGTAAATCTGTGTGCGCCCGATGGAAGTCCTCCGCCTAGTGCCATGTCTAAGTTTAGGCTACCGCTAGAAATTTTATAATCTTCACAGTCAAAAAAATTGTAATGATATTTTTGATTATCTTTGTCAGACAAGAAATTTGATATTTGATCCGTAGTGTTAACTGTTTTTGTTTTAGCCATCTATAAAGTCTTTAATTGTTTTTGTCTTCTTCTTGTATATTTTATCCTCTCCAGCTTTTTCTCCAAGTTGAATCGTGTTTTTTTCTGGAATTTTGTATTTAAATTCTCTGTATTTTTTTCGTAACATTTTTAATCCAGCTTCTGTTTTTATCACCGCAAGGGAGGGGTATTTTTGCGGGCGCATCTTTGCCCAGAAGTCTTGGTCTGGAAAAATGGACATCAAGTCATTTAGTAGCTTCATTTCTTTTGCCCAGAAAATCCTTTTTTGATTCTTGGGCTCTACTACCAATTTCTTAATAAGGTCTCTTTTGTTTATTTTTTTCAATAAACATTATTTTATCACGAGATTGCCTAAAAGTCAAGATATAAAATTATATTCTGGTCGACTTTTCTTATAAGCTCTATTGTCTAGTCGCTCGTTCAGGTATTTTTTGATATTTGTATTAAAAACTTTTTGTAATAGCGGGCCTTGTCTTTGGGGGCATATTTCATCTATTTCGCAAGATATTGCTTGACAGTTTAAGATTTCTGATTCACTAAAATCGTTTTCTTTTATGAACTGATGAGTTCCCCCAAGGTTGGATTTCACTAATACCGCAAATTTTCCGTCGGGCATTTGTTTTTTAATAGTATAGCTATTTGTGTTCTTTTCTGCGAGTAGTTTAAGGTTTTCATTTTTTTCCTCAAGCTCTTTAATGTATTCAGAATTCTTTTCGTTTGAAGATTTTAATTTTTCAAATTCTTCCACAAGAGGCGATCTCGCGCTTAGAAAATCCTTTAAGTCATTAATTTCTTTTAGTTTTGATTGTATTTCTTCTCTGGTTTTGGATAATTCTAAGATATTATTAGAGCCTTCGTTTTTAATTGCTTTATATTCTTTGAAGATTTTTTTCATTTCTTCAAGATGTTGATTGGATTCAGACTCTTTTCTTTCTATTTCAGAGTGGCAATGCTGAAGGTCTGAGATTTCTTTTGATAATTGTTCTTTTTGGGAGTTTAGCATTTCAATTTCCAGGTCCAAATCTGAGTGGTCTTCTTTTTCAAGTTTTGACTTCTCGGCTTCTATTTTTAGTTTTCGCGCGGCTTCTTTGCTTTCTGAGATTTGTTGGTTATATTTCTTGATCTGATTTTCGCGGATCTCAATAAGCTCGAGTTCTTGATCTAGGTCTTTTTTTCTTTCTTCGAGTTGAAGTTCCTGCTCTTCGATTATTTTTGTCTCTATAGCAATTGATGATTGTTTTTGAATAATATCAGACTCTTCTATTTTCATAGATGGAAAATATTTTACAAGGCTGATATGTGCAGCAAGAACAAGGAGAATAGCAAGAGGGTCAAACACAAAAATTAATATAATTATTACAATTCTTACCGCTTGACCAAGATCAAATGCGACCCCGAAAATATCCGAGATTAATTCTGCGACATATTTAACTGGTCCTATTTCCGCCTCAAGCTGCATTGAGCCATCGTTATAGTCGAATTTTTCAACTTCAAACTGCTCTATTCGGTTTAATGCGTCGGTAATGTTTTTATTTAGGCCTTCTATGCGTTCCACAGATGAAGATGATTTATAAGAGTCTTCTTGGTAGCTTTCGATTTTTTTGCGAATGTCTTGAATTAATAATTGATTTTGATCCCGAGATTTAGAAATTCTTTCTTCTGCAGAGTTAATTTTTGATTCAAGAGAAGTTCTTTCTTGAACCTGGGATTGCTCAATTTCTTTTATTTTTTCTTTTTTGCTGGAAAATAATCCTCCTGATTTTGATTTTTCTTCATTTAAAATCGAATCTAATTCAGAGATCCTTAGTCTGGCATCAGAGATAATTTTATTGTCGATAGCTAAGTTTTTGTCGAGCTCTGCATTTATTTGTGCAATTTTTTGCTTTTCAATTTCTATATTATCTGAACTTTTATCCCCTTGTGATTCCTGTGCTTGCTTTTCTTGTTCGATTAATTCTTTTTGACGAGCAATGTAATCTTGCTCTCTTAGAATTTTAGAGTCAACTTGAGATATCATTGCTTGAGATTTTTGTGCCTGCTGCTCATGCTCAATATGGGACTTTGATAAAAATCCAAAAATACCCATGCTGGTTATGCCCATAAGTACGAAAATTGCAAATAGCAGATACCCTTTGATTGACCTTGGGGCGTTACCCCAGTTTTTATGTAGCCAAAGGGCCGCAATAATTTTTCCTATTTCTAAAGCTACCCCCATGCATACAACTGCATATATAGAGCCTGGGAAAATTGTAGCTAGTCCGATAATGCTAAAATACGCAGCAATACAAGAAATACTTAATGCTGAGATTAAGGTGGTAACCGCAAAGATCATTTTCTTAAGGTATTTGGTAGTTCGAGTTGGGCGGCTGTTTTTTGTTTGAGGGATCTACTATATTAATGTTTACTCTATTCGAGTTTGCATAGTATCCTCCATTATCATTTGGATAATACATTTTTTCGCCTTTTTGCGTTGCAGGACTTATTTCCTGTTGAGAAGGATAATTATATTGAGAAATATTTGTGTCTCTATTATCATTCGGATATCTGAAATTTGGGTCTGAGCTATTCATTTTCTATTTTGATTGTTATGACTTGTCCGTTGTCTAGTTTTATAACTTGGAATTGGGCTCCATCCTCAGGGCCACCAATTTCTTCGTATTTTTTAATGATGGTTCCTGGTATTTCGCCAAAGCTGGTCGTTACTATACATCTTTCTTCTTCATTTTTCATTAATAATATATACACGTATATAAAATATTTATATATTCATTAAAAGTCTAAAAGTTAACTTTCGACTTTACTTTAGACTTTGTGTGGACTTTCGTGTATTATACAAGATGAGCAAAAGGAAATATATCAAAAGGTCGGATTATTGGAATAAATTCGATAAGCCTAATCCTGATGTTCTGCAACAATCCTTGCACTCAAATGCTTCAGTCCCAATATCTTCTGGGGAGCCTTATTATTTAGAGTCAACTGCTAATTATAATAGGAACGCTCCAGCGGATGGATCAACTGGAAGTAGGAGAAATGCGATACATAAAAAAACAAAAGATTTTAGGTTCGCAAACATTGAGTCGGGATTGTTACCATATACTTATGGTTCCGATGGAGTAGATGTCAGGCAGGCTATTGAATTATGTCAGAAGGCATATGCCAATGTATCTGTTTTTAGAAACGCAATAGACGTAATGTCAGAGTTCGCTAACTCTAATTTATATTTAGAGGGAGGAACTAAAAAGTCTCAAGACTTTATATACAAATGGTTCGAGAAGATTAATTTATGGAATTTGAAGGACCAGTATTTTAGAGAGTATTACCGTAGCGGTAATATATTCCTGTATAGAGTCGACGGAAAATTTTCTAAAAGTGACTTCGAGAAATTGAGTAAAATATACGGTGCAAGCGCAAGTTTGGCTCCGGGTAAGTTACCTGTTCGCTACATTCTTTTAAATCCTTTTGATATAGTAGCAACAAGATCCAGCTCATTTGAAACAGGAGCTTACGAAAAACTTTTATCCGAGTATGATTTAGAGAGATTAAGAAATCCCAAGACAGAATACGATAAAGAAATATTTGATTCACTGGATCCCGAAATTAAGGAGAGAATAAAATCTGGTCAGTATAACTCAGATGGCTTGAAGGTGAAGTTGGATTCTAATCAACTTTTGTATTCTTTTTATAAAAAGCAAGACTACGAACCTTTTGCTATACCTTTTGGGTATCCAGTGTTGGATGATATTAATTTCAAGATCGAGCTTAAGAAAATAGATCAAGCTGTTTGCAGAACTATAGAAAATGTCATACTTCTAATAACTATGGGGGCGGAGCCTGAGAAGGGTGGGATTAATCCTCATAATATGCAGGCTATGCAAAATCTTTTCAAAAATGAAAGTGTTGGAAGGGTTCTCGTGAGCGATTTTACTACAAAAGCTCAATTTGTTATACCTGACATAAGTAAGGTTGTTGGACCGGCAAAATACGAGGTTATTAATAATGACATAAAAGAAGGTTTGCAAAATATTATCGTTGGAGACGAAAGATATAGTAATACTCAGGTGAAGGCTCAAATATTCTTAGAGAGACTTAAAGAATCTAGGAATGCTTTTATATATGACTTTCTTCAGCCGCAGATAAAGATGGTCTGCAAGAACTTAGGGTTTAGGAAATATCCTATTGTTAAGTTCGAAGAAACAGATATAAAGGATGAGGTTCAATTGCAGAGAGTCGCAACAAGATTAATGGAGCTAGGAATACTTACTCCAGAGCAAGGAGTTAATGTTATAAAGAAAGGGGCATACCCTAATTCCGAAGAGCTTGTTCCTGCCCAAAAAGAGTTTATAGAAAATAGAAAAGAGGGCATGTTTAATCCTATAGTTGGTGGAGTGCCAATGATTGAGGATGATGCAGGGGGCGATTCTATTCCTGAGGTTAAAAGCCGCCAGGAAGTTGGTAGACCTGTAGGCACTTCAGAAATACCTCAAGAGAACTCTAGCGCAAAGGAAGAGATGTATAGCAGAGAAGATCTTCAGGATGTAATTTATGAGTCGGAGAAGTTAAGAGAGTTCGCTTATGCGGAAATGAAAAAAAGTTCAGGCAAGAAAAGGTTAAGTAAGGCTCAAAAATCTTTATTGGATGAGCTTTGTAAATCTGTGATTATATCTTCTGAAAATGATGACTGGGAATCTTGTTTGTCTGATTGCATAATTAATCGAGAAAAAATTGGTTCTTTGGGTCAATTGAGTGGAGTTTCTGATATAGCATCTGAACATAATTTGGATCTATACTCAGCTTCACTTCTTTATCATAGCAAGAAATAGGGTTATAAAATGGGAGCGTTTGAAACCTTTGTAAATGCTAATTTAGGTATCAGGAAGCCTTTGATATCTGACGCTGGACATCCTTCGGGAAGTCTCCAGGCTGCGGGTATAATAGGTTCGCAATATATAGATTCTTCTACAAATGAATTGTACGAAAAAACTGGCGAGAATAATATTCTAGATTGGAAATTCATAAGGGTTTTGGGTTCTGCGCCCACAAGTACCGGAATTGTTACCACTAACGAGCTTCAGGTCGCTTCGGGTGAATTAGATTTAAAAATTCAACAGACGGGACTTTCTTTAAATAATCAGATATCTGGTGTTCAGTCTCAAATTTCTAATGCAGAAAATCAAACGCTTTCTTATTCATTCTCTATTCCTAGCGGGGCTTATAGAGAGGCGATTTCATTTAATTCTCTTGGTAATACAGTAAATTACTCAAGCGCTCCTACGGTTGTAACATCGATGAGATTTAATTCTTTACCTGAATATATTTATTCTCATGTAAATTATAATATAACAAATACAGGATTTTATGTAGCCTTTACTGATGAAATTGATAGTAATGATGCATTTTTGGATATTATAATTAATTCGGAATCATCCAACATATCTTAATAAAAATAGTGTAACAAAATAGAATGACTACAAAAAATTTAATTCCAAGAAACAGTGGCGAGGGAGAGATAGGTTTAGCCTCGAGACCCTGGGGCATTGCTAATTTTAAAACGGGGGAGTTTGATGATTCTCTTAAAGTAAATGGATTAAATGTAGTTAATGAGTACAATTTAAATCAAACTGGTGCGTCACTAAAATCAGATATCGATCAAATTAGCGGGGCTTTAGCGGATCTCGAGGAAAGTCCCAGTATTGCGATATTGTCTGGCAACTTAAATCAAACTGGTGCGTCACTAAAATCAGATATCGATCAAATTAGCGGGGCTTTAGCGGATCTCGAGGAAAGTCCCAGTATTGCGATATTGTCTGGCAACTTAAATCAAACTGGCGAATTAATTCAATTACAAATTGATCAGATTGTTAGCGGGGGAGGGTCCGCTAATTATTCCACTCTCCAGGTCACCGGTAGTAGTCAAATTGGGCAAAATTTAACTGTTTCTGGAGATACCCTTCTCAATGGATTAAATGTAATAGGAGACCTTCATGTTTCTGGCAGAATTTTCCAAAGCGGCAATATATTTGAAGGAGGAGGCGCGGGTGGCTCAAATTATTCTTTCCAGACAAACCTTTCTTCCGGTCAGTCTGTATATAGCATTACTTATCCAACAACTTTTGTTGCTCCGCCCAAGATATCTACTACCCTCGAAATAGATGGAGACGGACCTATTATACCTTATGCTATATCTGGAATTGGCACAAGCTCGTACAGTGTCATCTTTTCTAAAGTGATACCGAATAATAACTACACAGTTCAAACTTTATTCGGTGGATCGGGACAATTTACTTCGTTTGCTGGAACCGGTGATGCAAGTTATTCCACTCTCCAGGTCACTGGTGGCACTCAAGTTGGGGGAAATTTGACTGTTTCTGGGGGCGCTATTATTAAAGGTGATTTGACTGTTGAGGGTAATAATATATTTGCGCAAACCTCAACTGTCTTAGTTGAGGATAAAAATATAGAGTTAGCTGTTCCTGCCAGCGGTCAAGCTCCTTCTGATGTGGCCGCAGATGGAGGAGGAATAACTTTAAAGGGGTCTACAGATAAAACTATCACATGGACACAGCTAACTAATTCTTGGGATTTTAGTGAAAATATCGGAGTTGGAGACGGTAAATATATTTTTACGGATACTCTTCAAGCTAGAGATTTGGATGGACTTCGGTTGGCTGATGGCTCAGCAAATTTAGGAATATTTATCAAGGATGGAGGTAACGTAGGTATCGGCACTACAAATCCTGATAGTAAATTACATGTAATAGGAGACCTTCATGTTTCTGGCAGAATTTTCCAAAGCGGCAATATATTTGAAGGAGGAGGCGCGGGTGGCTCAAATTATTCTTTCCAGACAAACCTTTCTTCCGGTCAGTCTGTATATAGCATTACTTATCCAACAACTTTTGTTGCTCCGCCCAAGATATCTACTACCCTCGAAATAGATGGAGACGGACCTATTATACCTTATGCTATATCTGGAATTGGCACAAGCTCGTACAGTGTCATCTTTTCTAAAGTGATACCGAATAATAACTACACAGTTCAAACTTTATTCGGTGGATCGGGACAATTTGTTTCTGCCGGCTCCGCTGGTGGCTCTGGATTATGGAGCTTAGCAAATTCTCAGAATATATATTATACAGGTGGAAATGTTGGTATTGGCACTACAGCTCCTGCTGCAACTCTAGATATAGATGGGGGAATTCAGTTTGCTGGACACATATTACCCGCAGCCAATTCTCAATATGATTTAGGTTCTGCAGAGAAGAAAATTAGACATTTATTTCTGAGTAGTAATTCTCTGTATATTGGCGGAGAGGGAGATAATACAGGGGTTAGCATTTCTGCGGATAGTGGGGATAGAATAGTTTTTCCAAGCGGAATTAGTTTTGGTGGACAATCAATCATAAATGACGGCGCAACATTTATTGGATCAGAAAATCAAGGATTTACTGTAAGAAATTCATCTAATGATAAGGATAACTTGATTATAAAAAATGATGCGACTGCTTATTTTCGAGGTTTTGTTGGAATTGGCACCAGTAATCCAGGCGCCCCATTAGACATTGAAAGTACTAGCGATAACATGATTCAACTGAATCAAGGAGCTGGTGCACCGTGGAATTATCTATCATTTTCCCAAGAAAATATCTTAAAGGGTGTTGTTGGAAGCATAGGTTCTGATAATCAAACCTTAAGTGGAGCTTTGTCTCTTACCGCATATAACGGAGAAAACTTAACGTTTCGAACTTCTGCGGGGGTAAGCGCTGAAGCTGCTCGAATGACAATACTAAATTCTAATGGCAATGTTGGTATTGGTACTTCGAATCCTAGTTCAAATCTTGAGATCAAAGGGGGTTCGCAACCATTTGCTATTTACGATTCGAATGATGAGCAGAAATTGCGCATATATACTGCTAGCAATGGAACTGTCGTAGCATTGACTGATGGGGGAAATGATATTATTCGATTGGACGGTAGGATTGGTAGTCCAAACGATTCTTATTTTAACGGTGGCAATGTTGGTATTGGAACGACTAATCCTAGTGAAACTCTTGAGGTTCGCACCATAGCTGCTGCAGGTACTGGTCAGGCAGGACGAACCGCAAAATATAATGCAATGTCAATCTTCACAGAAACCAATAGCTTTACTCCTTATAACGGTTTTGGTGGAGGAATTGTATTTAATAATCAAACATATTTTAATGGGGATGTTTATACGAGCGCTGGAGTTTATGGAGGAATTGGCGATAATTCAGTTCTCAGTGGTGTGGGTGGACACCTCGCTTTTCACACATCAGATACAAAAACTGGTGATCTTACTGAAAAAGTGCGAATTGGCCCTGATGGCAATGTTGGTATTGGTACTACGGTTCCTTATTATAAATTAGATTTAGTTGCTAACGATAATCAATATGCCGCGCGCCTATCTAGCTTGATCAATCCCAATCCTTTTGGCCTTGTAGTTCAATATAATTCGGGGTTTAGTCCAACCGCTGGTAATTATTTTATAGATTGTGTGCTGGGTAGCACTAAGAAGTTTAGCGTTGAATCAAATGGAACTGTTAGGGCTAATGGTACTCAATTAACCTCTGATGATCGCGTCAAGCATAACGAAGAGATTATTACTGGGGCGATTAATGCTATTCAAAAAATCACTCCTAAAAGGTACATAAAAACAAGTAAAATTTACGATCACGATCACAACTTTGAACTTGATTTTAATGGTAATCCAATCGATGAAAACGGCGAGCTTGTTCCTCATAAAATTGAAGCGGGTGTGATAGCTCAAGAAGTTTTGGGGGTTGATGAATTAAAATTTACGGTGGGGCCAGAATTAATTAACGAATCAGGTGATCTTACTTCTTTGTATTCTTTAGATTATAATAGTTTATCCGTTTATGCTATAGCAGCAATCCAAGAACAGCAAAAAATGATCGAAGACCTAAAACAAGAAATCCAACAACTTAAAAATAATTAAAAATGAAAAACTTATCATCATCAGAGGCTGAATTTTCAGTAATAAATGCCGATAATTCAGATGGACTACAACTCAAAGCGGGAAGCAATTCAGGAATATTTATTAAACAAGGGGGGATTGGCATCGGCACGCAAAATCCCGTTTACCCATTGGATCTAGTAGGAATTTTTCGTGTATCGAGCGGCCAATCTTGGTTTAGGCAAGACAGCACCACATCAACTATTTATGCGCAACAATATGGCTCTGGACCCGTTGGTATATTTCTGGGTGGTGACGTAGGTATTGGAACTGCAAATCCCGATAGTAAATTACATGTAGTTGGCGACCTTCATGTTTCTGGTAAAATTTTCCAAAGCGGCAATATATTTGAGGGAGGGGGCGGAGCTGGAGCTAGTACGCCAACCTATAACACGCTTAACGTCACGGGCAGCACTCAAATTGGGCAAAGTTTAACTGTTTCTGGGGATACTTTTATTGATGGAGATCTCACGGTAAAAGGAGATAGTTTTGTTATCGAAACAGAAACTTTAAGAATTGAAGACAAAAACATAGAACTTGGAACAACTTCTACGGGTACAGCCACTGATGTAACCGCAGATGGGGGTGGAATTGCTTTGCACGGAGACACTTTAAAAACCATTGCTTTCGACAATTCTACAAAATCTTGGATTTCTAGTGAAAATTTTGGCACAGCGAACGGAAAACATCTATTCACAGACAGCCTTTTTGCTAGAGATTCAGACGGACTTCGATTAACTGATGATGCAGGTAGCTTGGGCATTTTTATTGCAGATGGTGGACATGTTGGTATTGGTAACAGTAATCCAAACGCCCCATTAGACATTGAAAGTACTAGCGATAACATGATTCAACTGAATCAAGGAGCTGGTGCACCGTGGAATTATCTATCATTTTCCCAAGAAAATATCTTAAAGGGTATTGTTGGAAGCATAGGTTCTGATGATGAAACCCTAAGTGGCGCTTTATCTCTTACTGCATATAACGGAGAAAACTTAACGTTTCGAACTTCTGCAGGGGTAAGCGCTGAAGCTGCTCGAATGACAATACTAAATTCTAATGGCAACGTAGGTATTGGAACTGCAAATCCCGATAGTAAATTACATGTAGTTGGCGACCTTCATGTTTCTGGTAAAATTTTTCAAAGCGGAAATATATTTGAAGGAGGAGGCGCGGGTGGCTCTGGATTATGGAGCTTGGCAAATTCTCAGAATATATATTATACAGGTGGAAATGTTGGTATTGGCACAACGGATCCGTATGGTAATCAATGTAAATTGGATGTATATTCTTCATTGGGCGACTCTTGCGTTCACGTACGAAATGCTGCGCAGGAATTAAGGATAGATCAGAATAGCATAAGGTCTTACACTAATAACGATTTGAGTTTTTTCTCCTCTGGAAATCAGGGACAATTATATTTAAAGAAAGACGGTAAGGTTGGTGTTGGTACTACGACTCCTAATGCGAACCTTGATGTAGTTGGCAATAATAATGTAGCAGGTTCCGAAGGCTACATTAAAATCAGTAATAATACACATGGTGACGCTGGTTATATAGGTTACGCCCCTGCGTTAGTAAATGGTTCAAATAGCCAGCAACTTGCAATAAGGTCGGCTGCGAGCGGAATAGTATTTTCTGTTGGGAGTAACGAAAAAATGCGCGTTGATTCTAATGGCAACGTAGGTATTGGTACTACAAATCCAGATGGCCAGCTACATGTGCAATTTACTACAGGTGCATATGCTATCTTGGATTATGCTAGCAAAGGGTATGGCGGCACTACCAGTAACGAGGTTGCGTTTACCTATGGTAATAAACTACATCTTGGTGCGGTAAATAGCTCAAGCAACCCTCAAGTTACCATGTCACTTTTAAAAGATGGCAAGGTTGGTATTGGTACGGTGAGTCCGGCTCAACAACTAGATGTATATGGAAATATTGCGGTTAATGGAAGCACTGTTCATACTTCGGACGATAGAATCAAGCATAACGAACAGTTGATCACCGGAGCGCTATCTGTACTTGATAAAGTGACTCCGAAAAAATACATTAAAACGCTTGATATGTATGAGGCTGACCACAATTTCGACTTAGATGAAAATGGTTTGCCAATTGATGTTAGTGGAAACCTGGTGGAACACAATATAGAGGCCGGAGTTTTAGCTCAAGAAATTTTAACAATACCAGAACTCGCATTCGCGGTAACTCCCGAGAGAATCGGAGAAAGCGGTGTTGTTGCAGGGCCACACGGATTGGATTACAATAGTTTATTTGTGTATTCCATTGCGGCAATCAAGGAGCAGCAAAATTTAATAGATGAATTAAGGTTAAAAAATAATAATCTTGAATCAATAGTTTCTGGATTAAATAATGATCTTCAATCTATAATTTCTGGATCTTCAAATTAATCATTAAGTTTTTTTTGATTTTTTGTTATCAATTCAAATATTTGTGCTCTCATGTTTTTATCTGAGTAATACCATCTGTACATTGCGTCATTTTTGATTTGATTGATTTGATTATTCATTTTTGATATTTCTTTTTTTAATTGAGAGATAAATTCTGGGGTAATTGTTTTTATTTTTACATTTAGCTCTAGTGCTACTTGTAATATTTTCCTGAAGTTTCCATTTTGCTTTCCTTGAACTGCTTCGTTATAGAGGTCAAGCTTTTCCTCGGCGTCGTCTTTGGATAGATTTTTATTTAGATCTGGGTGTGTTTGACGAACAATTTCTCTGAATAAATTATTCATTTCATCATTTGACAGCTCAGTGGATTTATCTTTTTTATCTGGAACTGACTGAAATGGATGTTCGATATTTTTTTCACTACAATAAGCGAGCATCTCTGCGATAAACTGTCTTCTTATGGAATCAAATTCGGTTACTAATTCTTCATGCTCAATATTTAAATAGATTGCTTGATGTCTAAGCTTTTTGAATTGCTTACTCAATTCTTTTTCTGCAATGGATTTTTGATATTTTACTGGCAAATTTTCTTTTGAAAATTTTTTGTTTTCTGGACGATGCTTTCCGAGTTCATCCTTTTCTTTGGAAAATAATTTTTTAAACAAATCTTTTGGGTTCATATTTTATTTTACACGCAAAAAAAAGGCGATCCCGAAGGATCGCCAGAAGATAAATAATATCTTTCTCGTTAGAATCAGTCTGCAACCGATGCGAAGATTTCAACTGTGTAGTTAGCTGAAGGCAATGCATCTGCGAATGATACTGTGCATGCGCTTGTCGAAACAGCTGTAACCATGCATGCGATAATTGGGTCGCTTGCACTTGTGCTTTTAAGAACTGCGATGACAGCTGGTGTACTGTCGAAGGTACGGCCGAATGAAATCGAACCGGAATCTTGTGCGGAGGAGCTTTGAGAGACAGATTTAGCAACAACGTCATTTCCTTGGTCTTGAGCGTGAAGACTCGAGATGTCTACGCTAAGATCGGATTCGTTTGTTACGTCTTGAGCGTGAAGGCTCGAGATGTCTACGCTAAGATCGGATTCGTTTGTTACGTCTTGAGCGTGAAGGCTCGAGACATCAACGCTAAGATCAGACTCATTAGCTACGTCAACAGCTTGAAGGCTGGAGATGTCGCTGTCAAGACTTGCGTCTTTTGTTGAGCGATTGAACTCTTCAGTTGTAAGTCCAGCTTGAAGGCTGGAGATATCGACGCTAAGATCGGATTCGTTAGCTACGTCAACAGCTTGAAGGCTGGAGATGTCACTGTCAAGACTTGTGTCTTTTGTTGAACGAGCGTTTGCTTCGTCTGTGATTCCAGCTTGAAGACTGGAAACGTCAACGCTAAGATCAGACTCATTCTTTACATCAACAGCTTGAAGGCTGGAGATGTCTGTATCAAGACTTGTGTCTTTTGTCGAACGAGCGCTCTCTTCAGCTGTGATTCCAGCTTGAAGGCTGGAAACGTCAACGCTAAGATCAGACTCGTTTTTTACGTCAACAGCTTGAAGGCTGGAGATGTCTGAGTCAATCGAGGCACGAGACATGTGTGTTGTACTACCATCTGCACTTTTGATTTCAAAAGCACCAGGAGTACTCGATTCAAGGCGGAGATTACCGCCAAGATTTAATGTTTCGGTACGGAAGATTTTTGCCATACAATAATTATATACCGGTCAAAAATAAAAATGGGAACTACGAATTGTTCCAGTAGCTCATGAATATTTTCTTTAATTGATGCGGGTACGCCATGAAATGTAATATAAATGTCTCGCTGTTAACTAATCTTGGATCTGTATTGAATTCGTTCATTTCAAAAATTTTTCTATTGAATCCTGCTTCATCTGATTTTTTTAAAATTCCACAAAGAACTTCTTGATCTCCTCCGCTTGAATAGAGCGAGGATTTGTCTCCATTAAAGTCGCGCCATCTTTTGATTAAGTTTTTTGTATAGGTATGAGATTTAAAAAATAACACGCCGCTATTTAACATGGAGTTGCCGCCAATGTCTTTCGTGGCTAAAATAAACTTTTTTGGTGATTTGCTTATTATTTCCTCGAGTTTTTTATTTGGGTTAAAGATTAATGTGTCAGAATCCATCCATATTATGTATTCGTGGTCATCAATATGATTTAGTAGCGCTTGAGCCTTGGACCAGTTTGGGTTAGATTTTTTTTCAAGTTTTTCGCGGTAAATATAAAATGTATAACCTTGTTTTTCGCAATATTCTTTTATGGAGTTTTCTGAGTGCGTTGCATAATCTGCTATTTCTTTCGTGTACAAACTAACTATTGCAATTTTTTGATTAGCATTATATGTGTCAAATTTATTCTCGGGCGGTTTTAATTCAGGTATTTCGTGAGCAATATAATTGAAGAAATTATAATCTTTGAAATTTTGCCATTGATTTTTTAAGCTAATAAATTCTTTAGCTTTTTCACTAAGTGAGAAGTTTGTGTTTTTAGTTTCCAAATTAATTGATTCGTGTTTTTTTCTGGTATCATCATTCCAATGGGTGACGTTGTAGTGGTTATAAAAATCTGCTTTATCTTTTTCAAATTGTTCCATCGAGAAATCAGAATTTTTGTTTCTGAATAAAATGTGATTACCTGGGCCTGACTCGCGGTATGTTTTCATATGCTGGCAATTGTCAATCTTACGACGAATGTTTTGAAAATACTCTTCGTTTTTTCCTCGTTCGACAGTTTTACCGCTTAACATTTGACTAACTGAATGCATGTAAGAATATACTGCTAGGAAGAATAAATTTTTACCTTCTCTACGATATTTTAAGTTATTTGCAATCGCTCGGCCGATTAAAGGGTTTTTTGGGCAAGTTAAAATAAAATCTTGAGAGAAATCAATATCTTGAAATGTAGGTAAAACTATTTTGCTTTTGGGGTTTATTATTTCAGATAAGGGCGTATCGATATATCTATCAATATCGATGTAAAGTCCTCCTTCTTGATAGGTTTTTAAAAGCCTCCAGAGGTCTGTTTTTTCGGTAATTTTTTTATTTTTAATTAGATTCCAGTCTTCTAGGCTAATTGAGTCACGCAACATTTTATCGATATCTTCGTCGTTGTAAATTTCCATCTCCCAGCCTGGATTTAGTTTTAATAAATTAGCGATTCCTTTTTGAATTAATGGTTGGTTGGAAGTGATTACATTTTCGTCTTTCCACGATATGTGGATTTTGTTTGTAATTTTTTTACTTTTAAGTTCTTGCAAAAACGGGAATTCTATCTCTTCCTTTACCCACCAATCTAAGCTATAATCATTCCTATTGACGCAGTTCGGGAAATCTAGGCCTTTTATTGGATATGCGCAATCTAGCTCGCTCGAGCAGACGCCCTTTCTAATGAAAGAAATTTCCATAACGCTTGGGACTTCAAATTTTCTTTCCACCCAATTATTTGCATGCATGTGAAAGATGTCATAATATTCTAAAATTAATTCTAATACATGGTTCTTGTTTTCGTAGTTGTAATAATTAGGATTATTTAATCCATGAAACTCAATGCACATCATGGAGAAACAGTCATTTATTAATTTTATATTTTTTTCAATTACTGGATATTCGTGGCCCTCGATATCCATTTTTAAAATCATGTTCTTTTTATTGATGTTATTGTTTATCGACAAATGTGAGCGTAAATTATCTGCAGTCAAGTTTTCTTTTTTGAATACAAGTCTTGGATTTTTTGATTGTTCTCGCTCAATTGTGCCGTCAAACATAAATACTGTCTTGTTATTATTAGCGCACTCTGCATCAAATGAGTCAGAATTTTCTGAATCATCTATTCCATAAGAATATACTGTATCGCAATCGTTAAATATTTCTTGAAGTAATACATAGCCTCCATCTCCCTCTGCGCCAATTCTTTTTTTGATTAGATTAGTTTTTAGAGGTATCAATAATTCGGTGAGACTTTTATTGTTTGATAATTTTTTATTTTTGTTCAACTCAAACTTTTCTTGTGCATATCTCAAATCTGAATTCTTATCTATTTCCGTATTGTCATTTTCTTCGTGCAGTTGATATGCCATTAAGGGGTTTAAGTGGTAAATAGAGTCTGGGGAGGAAAATATTTTATTTTTATTAAAAAAGTTTTGCATGAAGTTGTCTAGGGCTTGGTCTATCCCTTGTTGTTCTGCCCATTGGCATAAGAGGGAGGCGGCTTGTTTACTTAATATATATGAGCTTGCATTCATGTGCCAAAAATGATCGTCCTTAGAGAAGAAGCTGTTTCTTTTAATATTAAAAAAATAATCGTTATGCTTTTGTAGAACTTTGTGATAGTGAGGCTTATTCCATGGCTGGCAACCACCTAGGTATATTAGGTTGTAATCGCTGGGTATGTGCCTGCTGAAAACTTGATTCCAGAAGTTGGTAAATCCATTTTTAAAAACCGCGTCGTCTTCTAGTATTAAGTAATTATCAGCACCTTTATCTAATGTCAAGCGTTTCCATAATCTGTAATGGCTAAGGGCGCACGCTATTTCTGCTTTTGTGAATTTTTCTAGATTTTTACCAAATATTTTTTCTATTTCTTCGTTCAACTCTAGGTTTTTTGCGTCAATAGCAGGAAACCTTTCTGCTGAAAATGGTAGATTTTTGTTTATATGTTCTAATCTATCTTTTCGACGATCGAGGTTTATAAAAAAAGCTTTACTTATTTTATTTAATGTCATCTATTAACTTGGAATATATGTTTATATTTTTATCCTCGAATGGGCTGAATTGCTTTAGGCAGGAGCGAGCTTGCTCGGTGTATTCATTTAGGGTTTTTTCGTGATTGAGTATAGCATTATAAAGTTGATTTGCTCCCATTTTAATATCGTGCTGCTTGTAGTAATAACCTACATCACATAAGCTTGGACAATTGTGAATTAGTGGAAGGCCCATGTAGAGTTGCTCGAAATTAGCGTAATTAAATTCACAATCATTCTGATGACTAACTATAGTACTACCAAATTTACTTAATGCGTCCAGGGATCCCCATCTGTTATTAAAAAAGCAGAAATCTTTTTTGTTTAAAATGTTTAATCTTTTTGCAAAATTTTCAAAATACTTTCTAGATCTTATTCTTTCAGCGCAAAAGATGTTGATCGCGCTTAATGTATTTTGCCTTTCTGTTTCTAGTCTCTCGCAAATCATTAATGGAACAAGGCATGTTTTTACGGGGTTTATGTTTGGTTCAAAAACACAAACTTTATTTGCGTAGTCAGCCTTAAAGAAAGGGTTTAGGTTTTTTCTCTTCAAATCTTTTATTTTATCCTGAACGAAAGACGGTTCCCAAATCATGGGGGTAATAACGACATTATCTATTCCGTAGTAGGTCTTTATATATTCGATTCCTGAAGCGTGATGAGGTAGAATCCATAATTGGTCAACATATTCGCTAACATTTTTGGGATTTAACTGTATTTCATAATTCTTATATCTTTCGTCAAATAATAGATTATGTGTGTCTATATATAATTTATGACCAAAATGAGATATGATAATTTTTAGATTTGGGTTTCGTTCTTTAAGTTCTTTATATGTTTTAAGTGGAATATCATAGCCTGCGATAATTAATATATCAAGATTTTCGCTTTTATCTGAAATGAGATCTTGCAACAACATTCCCTGGTGATTGAAGTGCATTCTATTTTTTGGAATGTCTTTAGTAATGTAATAACATTCATGACCTATTCTTTTAAATAAATCATAAAGAAAAACTATATTTTGTTGCATTCCGTTTGCCCAAAAAGCAATGGACATATCAAGTGTGATTCCTATTTTCATGACAATAATTTTTTATATTTTTCTATAACAAGTGGGTTTTTGGGTGAGTATCGATCTAAAATGATCTGCGATTGTTTTTTGTATTCTTCTAAATTTTGATCGTGGTAAGTTAGCGCAAGCCTGAGGGCGTCTGCACCTTTTTTGGTGTCATATTCAGGGTAATAATATCCAGCGCCCTTAATGTACTCAGAGTTATGAACTAGCGGAATATTGAAGTATAGGGCCTCTAAGTATGTATAATTTAATCCGTTAAGCAGTTGATTTGAGAGAGAGACGCTTACGTCTTCGGAGAATACTTTGCTGATCGTTGTTCGAGATAAGTAGTTAATTAATCCTGCTTTTTGGATTTCTAATTGCCACATTAAGGCTTTAAAATAATTCTTATCTCTTAGTTTTTGAGAACAATAAACATTGCATTTATTAAATAAATCTTTACTTTGGGAATATAGCTCCTCAATTATCATTATTGATGGCAGGCAGTGTTTAGTTACATTTAAATTTGGTTCAAATATTCCTATGTTTTTTTCTTTATCTTTTGAGTAAAAGCATGTTTTTCCTTCTTTATTCCAAATTTTTTCATGAATATCCATGTATTTAGGATCCCATATATATGGAATTTCAAAAACTTTTTCCGATTTGTAGTATGTTTTGAAATACGGTACTGAGAATTCATAATGAGGTGACAACCAGTTTTCGTCAACTCTATAATCAATCAAGGGGCGAGTATGATCCCAGTTAGACTGTTCTATATCTGCCAACAATCTATTACCGTAGTGAACATATATATTCTTGCATTTTGGGCAAATGTCTTTGATTGTATCTATACTTTTCTTCGATAAAACCCAACCGGTTTGTAGTACTGCGTATAGGTCTTGGCAGTACTCAGGTATTTCGTGTTGTTCGAGTATTAATGTGTCTGTCGGCGGGTCTATGCATTCTTCTACGTTATGGTTAACTACAATTAAGGGGGTAAATCCTATATCTTTTAGAAGCTCAGAAAGGAAAACTATATTCTGCTGTAAGCCGTTTGAGAATATACCTTTTTTGAAATTGGCGGTAAGCAATATATTCATAATTATGATTTACACGATAATTATTCAGAAATTATAAATGTTGCTGGATTTAATACTGAAGTATTTGCAGAGCGATTAAGTTTGTCTAGATTAAATACAAAACCTCCATCTGTATCGGTTACCCCAAGAGAGTTACAAACTGTAAATTTATTATTTACATCGTAGGTATTATTGAGCTGAATTCCGTCTGCGTACGACTGGTATGTGTAAATTGTTCCTCCATTCGCAGCCGTACCTCCTTCGGATACATTTTCAAAATTTAAATTACTTACATTAGAAACAGTGGTTCCTATCGGAGCTAATCCTGCCCCTAAGCTTGTTGGGGAAGCTATGATTGTTCTTTCTTCAAAACCTTCTAATGTATAGGTTGGATTTGTAGAAATTGAGGTTGTTGATATGTTTGCTAGATTTGTTGCGGACACCTGCCAATTAAATGTACCTTTTGTATCTGAGTCTGTGACCGTGATTGAGTATGAGTTACTATTTTTACCTGTGCCCGAACTATTTTGAGTAAGTGAAGACGGATTAGTTTGGCTCGAGTCGGTTCCAAGTGTTGGATTGCTAAGCATTAATTGAGAGCTAACTAAATTAAACTGATCAGAAATTCCTGCAGCAGAACTACTTAATTTTGATGCGAGATTTGTGATTGATAATATTAATGGGGTGTTTGCTATATTTACAATTTTATATGATTCAATTGTGGCGCCATTTGATAATTTTGTTGCAGATATTTTAAAATTATTAACTCCGCCATCACCGTCAATATTGTATCCACCATTTAGGTAGTCTGTATTTTTATTTGCTTCAAATGTTGTTGAATTTGAAATTGTAAGCTCGGAGTTTGGAGAGGAGTATGAGATTGTATCAAAATTTGATACAGAGTTTGAGACTGTCGCTGACTCTGTTGATTTAATCGCTTGTTGGGAGGCCGGGTATGTTACAGAAGAAATCTGAACTAATGGTATGCTTGCGTTGTTTATTTCTGCTGAATTTGTGGATGTAAATGTGTCGCTGGTGGTGCTGAAGTTGTTTCTTGCTCTAAAGTCAGCCGTTTGACTTCCGTCTCTAGATCCATCTCCAAGTGTCCCGAAGACATTGATCGGTACTATGAATTTAAAGCTACCATCGCCTAGTGTTGTTTTGGTATAGGAAGAAATGTATGATGTTTGAGAGCCGTCAGAAAGTCCGTTGTTTAATACTGATATAGATATATCGTTTATTGATACCCCATTTCCGTCGATATAAACCTCTGATTCAACCGTATCTCCAGCTTTCAACTCCCCTGTTCCTATGATATTAGGGGATGTTGCTGAACTAGCAGTTTGATTGACAGTTGCTCCAGTTATAACTGGACCGTTAGCTATTTTAATTTTTACGTTTTCTGTGTCAGTTGCTCCATTTCCTGTCCTGTAGACATATATTGTTAAATTGTCTGAGTTATTATATATACCACTAACATATGATACTGTTTTGCTTGTTTCGAAAAGATTTTTATTGTTTATTGAGATAAGATTATCCAGCTCTGTATATTGAATAAAATCAGTTCCACTATTCCAATTACTAATTGAATTTGATAATATGACTGATTCCCCTTCTCTTAATCCATCAGATCTACCGTTGTAGTTGGTAGGGTCCGTGGCTGATATAATCGGGTATGTTTGATCTAAATCTCTTGTGCCACTTCCGTGGGTAAATGAATCTGATCTTATAGCTTGTCCTGTTGATCCAAAGCTGTTTATTGCTTGAATAGCTACTCCCTGAGATCCATTATTTGAAGATACCGTAATTGGTATCGTCGCTCTATAGGTTCCGCTAATATTTGATAAGGGGTAATTCGTGAACCCTATTTCTTCTGCTATTCCTGAGTTTAAAACTTTAATTAGAGATACATCATTTGTGTTAAAGTCTGCATAGACATTTATTTGATCTCCTTGTTTTAGGTGGGTCGACCCTAGTAGTTCGCCAGGCTTGGCTGTTGCATTTTCTATTGAATCTATAAATATATTGGTTGCCTCGGGCCCTGCTCCTAATTCATTTAGGGGTAATGTGATTGTTCTGTTATTTGCTCTGCCGGTTATAGCATTCAAGCCTACTGCGTTAAAGTTATCTATGTAACCAATAAATCTTCTTGTGTGAGAGCCGAGTTCCTGTATGTTTTGAAATGGTATTTTTTGGTCATTAATGTAAGCCTCACCCATGTAGTCATCATTAGGTCCATCCCACTGGAGTTCCACCCTTAGGTCTGCTGCCGAGGCTACCGTGACACCTGATAGATATAAGTTGGTGCTCGGGGTTTGATAGAAGGTTTTTTCAGTAATTCCGTTATTATCAGAAACATCGGAAAAGAATAAAAATTCTGCAGACCCCGACAATGTTTGTTCTATGGTAGTTCCACCTCCTCCAAGTAGACCTGTAATCTCTACGCCATTAACTGTTAGTCCATTTGTGAAATTACCACTAGCAAATTCAACGTCATCTGTGGTTCTTACATTTTGGTCCATGGAGACAAGTAGTCCGCCGAAATACAAATTATCAAAAACACCTGTTGCCCAGGCTTTTTGTATTTTACCTACTCCGCCTTCACCGCTGTTTCTTGGAACTAGATTTCTTGTAGCCATCTATTTTATTACACTATTGATTATTAAAAGGATATTTCATCCGTAAAAGCTTCTGGGCCCGTATTGTATCTCCAAAAATTATTTCTTAATTCTAGATCTGTTTGATTCCTTAAAATCCACATCGTGTCCGAAATTAGCGGGGAATTGCTAGGAACTAGATCGCCATCACTATCTAATTCAAAAGCTTCTTCCCCTGCGTATTGACCATTTGAGTCAAAAAGGGTATGTATTCTATAATTATCATTTGGAAGCCTTTCTGGAAACACTACAAAGTAAGAACCTGTGTTTATTCCTGATACTATATAGTCAACTATCTTCCCTTCACCTGTAACTTCTAGTGTGGAATTGATTTTAGGTATAGAATCAAAAGAGGATGGAAATGTTATTTCGTAGGTGAAATCTCCCGAATTTAAATCTGTAAAAAATGAATAGGTTTGTCCGTCGGCCTCTAGCTCACCTACTGTAACTGCGAGATTATCAATTCTTTCTTGTAATCCTGATATTTGAGCGTCGTGAATTTCATCTTTAGCTAGTAGCCCTGAGATTGCAGGGTATATGTCTACCCCGTTCACTATTAAAGGGCCTGTTACATTAAGCACTTCAAAGTTTCCAGATGATCCAGAGAGGGATTCTGTTATATTAAGTACTTCAAAGTTTCCAGATAATCCAGTGATTGAATCTTGATTCGATCCGCCGGAAAAACCGCTTATATTTTTTGCGGTTATTGTATCTACAATAAGTTCCTTATCCTTTATTAATACGAGAGGGTCTAGGTGGTTATCACCTATGATATATTCATTATTCCCAATTTTTTTAATTGGGTAATTTGTTTGAAAGAAATGCATTAGATTAGCAGACCTCCGGTTACTTTATATGTTATTGAATAAGTGAGGGTGTATCCTGATATAGTGTGTGGTCTTTTTACGAAAATTCTTCCGGCTTCATCATTGTTGATTTTGACACCGAAATCTGGATCTAAATATAGAATGTCATCGGTTTCTGGCGATACGGGTTCTGAATTTAAAAATCTTCTATCTGCAGTATGGAATTGTAGTGGATACGGAGATCTATTGAATAATGTAACGTGATCCACCAAGCCTCTTTCATAAAGTTTATTATAGTCTTCTAGCTCATAGGAATTTATTAAGCTTGCCCCGCTATTTTCTTGCCTTAAGCCAAATCTAGTGTCGGTATGAAAAACGTATTTATAGTCTTGATCTCTATTATTACTAGTTTCTTCTGACATTAAGAAGTACTCTGGGTGACCAGTCTCTGGATTATTATCAAATTGCCTTGCACTGCTATAATATGTTCCGTATATATCTGACATTAATGATCTATCTTGCCCATAGGTTACTCCGGAACTAATTCCATATCTTATGTCATCAGGTATATTTTCAAGCAGTATAAAGTCTTCTTCGATTTTCTGAGTGACGGTTTTGGTTCTTAATTTGAACTGCTGTACATTATCTGGGTTGAGATTGATTTTCCCAGTTATTCCAACATTGCCCTCTATATCTTTGAGAGCTCCAGATATTCCAGATAACAACCTATGGGTTTCTGTATCGTGGTCTATGTCGACTCCAGTATGGATATCGTCAAGTAAGCCAGATATTCCGGATAATAACTTATGAGTTTCTGTGTCGTGATCTAGGTCAACACCAATATGAATGTCTTGCAGTACTCCGGTGAGGTCACGAACTGCATCAGATATTCCAGATAAGCTATCTTGAATTTCTGAAAAATTAAGAGGTTCCCACCTGCCTGATAAGCTATTCCATTTGTATGAAAAATTAGGCTGCGGAGATAGGTGGTCTAATTTTGTTATATCCGTATATAACGGATTATTTTTGTAGTCTTCTGGGTGTGACATCGCAGAAGATATTACACAGAAAACCTAGTCTCTGTCTAAGTGGTGTTTAATACCATTTCTCTTTTTGCTATATTCTTGGAAATATTTTTTTTGTACTGGATCAAATCCTAGCTTGTTTTTTCTTTTTTCGCTCATTTCTTTGCTTCTGTCCATTAGTTCTCCATAAGTTCCTTTTGTGGAGCCTGTTTTTTCCAGAAACTGTTTATTGCTAAATGGGTCTATGTTTGCATCTATGCTGGCATTAGGAGAAGTGAATACTCTATTCCACTTTATCCCTTCTGAATCTATGTATACATGATCTTCATTCATGCCTTGAAGAATATCTTTTGTTTCTCCAGTTTCAGGGTGTTCGTATGTATATAGAGGCATTATTGTAGTAGTTTTTCTAGTGTTTTATCGTAAGAGAACTTGTCCTTAAGTTTTTCTCCTTCAATGTTTTTAATCTTACACTTGGTTTCTGCTTTTTCCATTGCAGAAATAAACTCATCATCATTAAATGTATATATATTGCCCTGATTGAAATCAGTACCTTCTTTGAAGAATACATTGTCGTATACCGGCTCCTTGCCGTCTGGTTCAATTAGTATGCAATTATCTTTAGTCGCCCAGTCCTTATGGCTAGTTGAGTTTAGAACTATACTCCACTTTCCTAGGCATGAGGCATTAAACGATGGAAGATTCCATCCTTCTGCGCCACTCATTCCACCTAGATCGATATCTATCGAATTAATATAATCATTTACCTGTGCGTTCTTCGGAAGAAATGGTAAAAAATTTACGTTTCCGTATCTTTTTCCTTCAAGCATTTGAGAGATAGCGGCTTCCATTTGCTCTTTTTTGTAGAAAGGGTTTGTTATACAACAGGTTAATTGATATTTATAATTGTTTCCATATTTCTTGATCCAGCATTTTATGATTTTTTCAGTATGCTTTCTTTTTTCAAATTTACCCATTAGTCCGAAATGTATTTTATCTGTCATATAAGACTTTTCTGTTTCAAAGAAGTCTTCGTCAAAGCCAAGAGGAACGTATCTTGAATTGCCCCCAAAAGCTTTTGATGCGTAAGAACTACTAAAAACCATATCGTCTTGCATGTTGGCAATATTCCTCTCGCTTTCAGTGGGTTGGTCTAGTTCGTAAAATGTATACAGGGTCTGCTTTGAGGATATTCTATTCTCCGCTCCATTTAAATGCCACATTTGAAGGGTTGTTAAATCCTTATCGAGTTTTTTATATCTTGAATTTATGGATTCTTCCATCCAGCTTTTAAATTCACTGTTTTCGAGATTGTAAGCGGATACATCTGGATTCCCTGTTGGAAATAAAGCTACATCCATATTCTTCCTAAACATTGCTTTTATTAGGTTGAATGATACATTCCCGAAGGAAAGAGAATTTATTGGTCCTTTATATATTATTCTTTTCATTAAAATGGAATATCTGCGAACTCATCCTCTTCTTCTTGAGTCTGGCTTTGTGTTTCACCCTCGTTGGTTTCTTCGGACTTATCTAGGAAGGTAACTAGGTCTGCAACACAGTAAATCTTGCTTCTTTTTTCTCCAGCTTTTGAGGTCCATGTATTCAGTTTGATCCTTCCCTCTATTAAGACTTTCCTTCCTTTAGATAGGAATCTAGAGCAATTATCTGCAGTTTTATTCCAGGTCTCTATGTCAATATATGTTACGGTTTTGTCTAGCTTGTTGTTGATCGCGACACTAAATGTACAAACTTTTTTGCCAGACGAGACTTCCTTAATGTTTGGGTCGTTCGTTAAATTTCCTAATATTATTAATTTGTTCATTTCGTTTAGTTTTCTTGTAGTTCTTCGTTTACATACTTTACTGCAGAGTTATGTATGTTTATGCATCCTTGTATGCTTAATTTTAATTTGTTTCCTATTTTTTTCCACGGCATAACCTTATTTTTTGAACCAACAATATATCTCATATTGAATATTTTCTCAACTCTTTTGTCTGGGTGTGATGAAATTATCTTTAAAACCTTATTAAATAGATCTTTCTCGATAAAGTCTTCAATATTGTTTTCTCCGTGGGTTTCTGTTTTAATGTTATCTATAAAGTCGATCGGTAGCGATGGCCTTCTTTTGTTCCTGTTGTATATATTAAGACACATCCATTTCGTTTCATTTCCTAGGTATGTACTGAATTTAGCTCCCCTAGTTTCATCAAACTTTACTGCAGCCTTGTATATCCTGTATTGTTTATCGTTAATTAACTCATCCCTATCTATGAAAGGGCTATCGCTAGATGAAAAAGCGTTTACCATATCAAGGTAAATGCCGCTATGCCTTTCAGTTAATTCTGATAAGCTTTTGGATACATCATTATTAGACTGTATATTATTTATTAAATCTTGATCTGTAAGCTCTTTCATAGGATTTTTTTTAGTGTTTTTTCTACGGTTGACCTAATACTGTCGCAGTTAAGGCTATTAAAATTTCTCCACTTTAAATTTATCATGGATTTGCTTTTTAAGATAGGGTCATTGGCTAACTCTTCTTCGTTAGGGGCCTTGTTGCCAACTCTTTCTATATGTATACTATGTCCGTTTTTTGAGTGAATCCATTCTATTTCGTTGTCATATCTTACGTCCGTGATGAATACGATGTGGTTTTTGTATTTTTTATCGTTTAGTTTATTCTCGACTTTGGATATCCAGCAGTTTTTGTTTATTTTTCTCCTTATGTGTGTGCCGTAACAAACAAGAAATGGTCTTATCAACTCCTTCTCTTCTGGGTCTTCTGTAAATGCTGAGATTCCTGTATTGCTTTTTAAGAAATTATCGCACTCCAACTTTAGTTCATCCGCGAAAGCAAATCTAGATGATTCCTGAGATGATTCTTTTAGAATTTCACTTGAGACATTAAAGAAAGAATCCTTGCCACATCTAGCGAGTCCTGATATTCCTATAATTTTCATTATTTATGCTCCGAAAATATATTTAACATTACTTGATAGTTCGTGAAGTCCTGCATTTGCAAGCATCCTTGATACTGAATGGTATTCAACATAGTAATCTTCATCGGTGAAATCATCCGGCAAATGCTCAAGCTCGTTAATTTTTTGGGTTATCATCACCGATGATAACTTTAATGACTTATCATAAGACTCTAGCATACTTACGAGTGACATAGTACAAGCTTCTTCCGCAGAATCAGCCTGAACTACCACACTCCAGTCGGCACACTTTACTATGTATCCACTATTTTTAGTTAAGTCTAAAATAAACATGTCTAGATCTTATCATCTTTCTTACATTTTGTCAACTTTTATTATTATATATATAAAAAAAATAAGTATAAAAGTAAACCTATATTAATAACAACATCCAATTTTTTGTATGTGCGTCGTACATTTTTTTGAATCCTGAATGAGTTTTTAAAGTTCCTTATTGACTTTTGGATCTTGCACTGTTATGATTAAGCTCATGAGAAAATTTATACAGGTACCGATGGAGATACAAGAAGATGTTATATCAGGCAAGCTCATAGGTAATGACCTAGTTGTATACAACTACCTACTAACGAAAGGATCTCACGGAAAACCCTTTTTCTTCTCCAATGAGAAAATCGGCAATGACCTAGGAGGTATGTCTTACGGAAAAATATCTGCAAGTCTGGGCAGACTATCAAAAGCCCAACACATAAAAAGAAAAAAAACCTGCAACAAGACATCAACTCAACTATTAACCTTCATAACAAATTCTAAACTTATCAAAATCAGAGGAAAGCTTTATGAGAATATCAGTTAGGATCGAGGGCGGCCTAGGGGACCATTTCGCCGCAAATAGATTTATACCAGCAATCAAAGAAAAGTATAAGGGTTGCAAAATCGACTTATTTTCAGATACAGAAGGCAACTCTAATCAATCAGATGTTCTAAAAAAAATGTGGCCCTCTCATTTTGAAAATATATTTGTTATACCAAACAAGAAGTTCAAAAACTTTAAAATAAAAAGCTCAAACTTTCCAGAAGAATCGCACCCAGGTAATATAAAAAATGTACCAGATGAGATTTTCAATCAAATGACAGAAAACTATGACAGGTTCTACGACCTACATATCGATTCCCTTGATTGGTTGAACCATGATTACAATTGGCTAAAGTATTTTCATTTTTTTCCAAAGCCAGAAATAGAATTCAAGGAGTCTTCAAGTGGTGAAAAGTTTATCCTTGCGCATCTTTACGCCAGGGATGACGCAGACTCAAACATGGAAGACTGGTACATTAAAAAACTATTATCCAGTATAAGTAGAGAATTTAAAGTTGTAGTACTTTGTGACGAAAACTCAATAAACGCATACCAAGATCTAGACGATGACAGTGAGAATATAATATTAAAGCAGGCGTCCATTCATGAAATTTTCGAACTGTCCCAAAACTGCATAGCCATGTTTGGAGTGGACTCGGGGATTAGGTATATACCATATCACTTCGGCAAACCCACATTTACTTTCTCAAAATACTGCAACCAGTATGGCAAGGTACAATACTCCTATTTAATCAGGTGGTTATATAACGAAAAGTTCGTATTTCCATTACATTATGACGTGAAAAGCGCAGGTCAAATAATCAAGAACACTTTAAAAAATCCAGCTTACAAACTATACCCATTCCTACTTGACAACATAGAGCAACTTGTAGCTCAAAGAGATATAACTGAATACATAACATCATGAATATAGCATTATGTTTTAGCGGCAAATTAGGAGATTGGAAGGAATCAAGAGATTCAATCATTGAAAATATCATCAATCCGCTCAAGCCTGACATTTTCTTTTCTACATGGAAAAATGAAGACTACGATGATTTCGGCATGTTTTACAAACCAAAAGGGTGGACAGTTCTAGATCAAGAAGCAACTAGTTTTTTTGACATATTTAATTTTAATGTAGAACCAAGTCCAGGCTTACTACCAATGTTGCTAGGCATGAAATCAGTATATAAAATTTGTACCCAAAACAACAAGAAGAAATACGACGCAATAATTAGAATCAGGCCAGATATCCAGGTCTTGGAGCAAATCAAGGTTCATGAGATAAAAGATTGCGTGAAAAATAAAATAATTAGATTACCATATTTTGAAAGCGACAATATCTACAACCACGAAGAAGAATTAAAAAAAGAATTCTCATTTAGTTTCGTCTACGACAAGGCCTCGCTACCGAATCAAATAAATGATCAAATAGCAGTCGGACATCCCGAGGCAATGAAAAAATATATGACATGCCTAGACAATTATGTTCATGCTGTAAACCTACTCTGGAACGAAGGCTATCCCGAGTATATGATTAAAGTACCAGAATCAGTTTTAACAATATGTCTCAACTTAAAAAACTGCAGATACAAAAAGCTAACAGGAACAAATTCCTTTGGCAACCTAAATACAGTTTTATGCAAAGACGGAAACAAATGGAGAAATAAAGGACACCACTCCGTTCAATTATCATGAATATTTTCTTTCCAGATATACATATAACCTTAACCAAAAATTTTGCCAAAGCGGTTGAAAAACTCGGGCATAACCTAGTATTACCATCCAAGGATTACAAGATATCCCATTTACCTCCACAGAATTGGGTCTGGAATGACAACCATGACAATTCATCCATAGATAAACATGGACTGCCAAGCTCGACTAAGTTCGTAAACAATGAGGAGCTTTTTGATTTAAAACCAGAAATCATTTTTGTTACAGCTTTCGAAAACCAATTTGAGGTAATTAATCATATCTGGGAAGAGGCTAAAAATTGGGGAGCTAAATTAGTATTTTATAGCGGAAATGACTACTGGGATACGGCTTACCCATGGGACATTATAGAAAACTATATGCCCGCAGACCAGCTAGCTTCTATTTTATGTAGAAAACATCAAAAGAACTATATTCATTACAGGCCATGGATAGATTATGAAATGTTTTCATTCGACAAAACCAGTGACTCAAATTCCATAGGAACTTACATTTGCGAATACGAAAAAAATTTTCCAGATGATTTCAAAATATACCAACACATAACACACAATACTCCATTTGACTATATATTATGCGAGAAAAACACTAAGCAAGAAACTGCAGACATAATGAATGAAAGTTTTTGTTCGCTCCACATAAAGAGATTAGAAGGATATGGTTTCGCTATTATAGAAAGTATGGCCAGAGGCCGTCCAGTCTTCTTCTGGGAACCTCTCACAGTAAACAAAAGCTACCTACAATGGCTAGAGTTAGGCGTTACTGGATTTACATTCAGAGACATAAATGACTATATTTCTCAAATCAATTTTCTACATCAAGAAGATGATTTTAGGAGAGAATGTCAATCAGCTTGCGCTCAAAAAATAAGATCCTTAATAAACAACGAAGAACAAAATGAAATATTAAATAATTTTTTAAACAACTTAAAATAATGAAGCTTTTAATTAATCTCCCAACAAGATCCAGGTCGCAGAAGGCATTCGATATACTTGAAAAATATCAAAACCTTTCTACTTACGAAAATACTCACTACGTAATAAGTTGCGACAATGATGACGCAACAATGAATAATTCAGAAATTATATCAAAGCTTAAATCTTTGAAGAATACAAGTGTTGTTTTTAATGAAAATAGAATGATTAAAGGTTCGATGAAAAGTAACTTTACTACAAAGATATGTGCAATAAACTCAGGAGTAGAGAATCAGGATTTCGACATATGCTTGCTCGCAAGTGATGATATGCACCCAGAAATCGAGGGGTACGACTCAATCATTGTCGATGACATGAAAAAATACTTTCCAGACACAGACGGAGTACTTTGGTATAACGACGGCTATCAAGGGGACAAATTAAATACCTTATGCATATTGGGAAAAAAGTATTACGATAGATTTGGATACATCTACCACCCGTCCTATATAACCCTATATTGCGATGATGAATTTACAAAAGTCTCACAAAGATTAAATAAATGCCAATACATTAACAAAACCATAATTAGGCATAAGCATTGGTCCCACAATGACAACACAAATAACCGCGATCAACTTGATCAAAAAAATGACCTCTTTGCCGGTCACGATGAACAAAACTTTAGACAAAGATTACAAAATGATTTTGCATGACAAGAAAATAATTTTTGTTCACGCCCCCAGAACTAGCGGCACATCCATAGAGAACGAAATATTAAGCGACCAGCTCGTACCTGACACACAGAAGCATTTAAGGGCGAGTCAAATCAGATCCACTATAAAAGAACAGTGGAATGATTATTTTAAGTTTACTATCGTAAGAAACCCCTGGGATAGAGTAATATCAATGTATCACCAAGTATTCCATCAAGCCTACGGCATAAGAGGAAACAAACCGCTAGAGTTTTTTCTGCAATATTATAGACCAGCCCCATGGGAGCACGGCATCCAGTGTTCTGATTATGCCGACGAAGAAATGGATTTGATTATCAAATTCGAAGACAGAGAACATGGATTAAAAAAATTAGAGGAAGCTACTGGATTAAAAATTAACTCGTCCAGGAAATCCAGATCTCGCGAGCGAGAGAAAAAAGATTACCGCGAATACTATAATGATTTTACAAAAAACTCTGTAGCCAAATATTTCGCTAAAGATATCAAACTATATAATTATTCTTTTTAAAATGAAAGTATCTGTAATCAACGGAAACAAAGAAACATTATTCGACAAAATACTAGGAAGGCCATTTTCTAGCAACTTAGATAAAATTGAATATACAGACAACCATAAAATTGCAGACGCAATATTAATTCACCTCCACTATCTAAACTGCAATCAAGAATTCGTATCCATATCCGAAAGCCAAGAGTATAAAAAATATGGCGAAAAGTGTTTTTGCCTAGCGATGCATGACACACCAAGTTTTGCGTATTCCGACAAAATTTGTCATAAATTCATATGCCAACCTCTTCTGTCTAGAGAGGAGAACTTAAAATATAAAATAATATCAATACCGCTAACCATGAGGCATTTTGAATATAAAATGACTCGAGACAGAGGCTTCATTACTGAATGCAGGAATACAAAAAAAATAAATAACTTTTGCTTTTTCGGGCAGACTGGTTACGCAAGCAGAGATTTGATATACAATAAGGTTCTTCCTAAATTTGACAAAGAAATAACCAAGCCAATTTGGCATATACAAAATGAAGAAGACCGAATAGCCTTAAATAAAAATTTCTGCAATAGACTCGCACAATCTAAATACGCCTTCGCCCCAAGAGGGGCAGGAAGCAGTTCCTTTAGGGCTTACCAATCTATGATGTCAGGAACCGTACCCATTATTTCTGGAATGACTGATTACCCCTTCTCGGACGAAGTAGACTGGAGTTCATTTGCAATAACAAAAAACATAGATCACATCTCATTATTAGATAAAACGGACAAAGAATATGAGGCTATGAGAAGAATGTCGATTTCATTTTGGGATCAATATGTTGATATCGAGAATTGTGACAAAATTTTATTCAATAAATATATTTGTGGAAATTAATGCTTTTATTTCAATAATCATATATCATGAATAAAAGATATGGTAGTGAGGAATTGATGAGGCTCTGGTTTGACCTCGACAAGTATAAAGCAAGTAAATGCTGGGAAAGGAATGAGGCGTTAAAAAACTTAAGACCCTCACTAAACACACTTAAGGGTAAAAAGGATCTAGTGGGAGTTGAATCCGGTATAGGGAGCTGCATAAATTCATTAAATATTTACAACAATCTAGACATCAAAAAGCTTTACCTAATTGACGTTAATGATCCGCCTAGAGAACCGGGAACTTCATTAATAAAAAATGATAATATCATTTTCCTAAAAGGTAATTCAATAGACAAGCTTAATGAAATTGAAGATGAGCTAGATTTTGTATATCTAGACTCTAGCCATGAATTCAATCATTTACTAAATGAAATACGAATCATTTATCCCAAGCTGAAAGAAGGAGGGCTCATGGGTGGACACGACTATGAACACATAGGCGTAGTCTCAGCAGTAAACACTCTAATGTTTAATATCTGGAGGCAGATTAAACAAAAGCCTGATAATTTCTTTTTCGAATCTTGCAATGACAACCACCCAGGAATGCCTGAGGAATACAGAGATTTTGGATTCCCAGTGGATTGGTGGCACATCAAAAACAATAACCTACCCAGCGATTTTCAAATAAACGAATTAAGAAATGGCTAGCGTAAAAATAAAAATTTTCATAGTAACCTACTTAGGTGAAAAAAGATTACCATTAACACTAGCTTCACTATTTGATAGCGACATTAATGATTTTGATTATGAGGTATATTTGATAAACAATCATAGCAAACTAGTATTGCCCGAAAAATACAAAAACAAAATAAAAGTACTAAACAATAACCTAAGACCAGATTGGTCGTGCGGTCATCTATCAAGAAATTGGAATCAAGCAATCATTCATGGATTTAAATCACTAAAAAATCCCGAATGCGACATTCTTGTTTGTAGTCAAGACGATTCTATTTTCAAGCCCGACTGGGCATCAAAATGCGTTAGTATACATAATAAATATTCTTTTATACAGAATGGCCACGGAGATCAGTTTCACTCTTATTTACCAGAATCCATTATAAAGACTGGGTTATGGGATGAAAGATTTTGCAGTTTATTCAGGCAGGCTGCAGATTATTTTTGGAGATGCGTAATGCACAACAGAAAAGGTTCATCAATTCAAGATACAGAACACCACAGAGTCATAAACTCAATATTCTTAGATAACCCAGATGAATCTAGAGCTTACTTAGTTGATCCAGATGTTAGAAAAATAGATGGAATTTCATGGAATCCTGCGGATCGTTTTAATGATTCAATTTCATTAAACCTTCTAATCAAAAAATTCGGATTTGATCCATACCCATGGACGCAAGAAAAGGTAAATTCAATTCCATCAAGAACTCTTTGCGATAATTATATCACATACCCTTATTTCGAAAAGGATATAGCTGATTTAAAATCCAAGGGTTATGTAGTATAAAATGATCAAAGCGGTACTATTTGACCTAGATGGAGTTCTAGTAAATTCAAGGGAATTGCACTATCATTGCTTAAATGAGTCCTTAAGGTCTATAGATGAAAAATATGTTATAGCCAGAGAAGAGCATTTATCAACCTATGATGGACTACCAACAAGCAAAAAGTTAAACAAATTAACAGAGCTCAAAGGATTACCTGAGAATCTCCACGATCAAGTTTGGAGAAACAAGCAAAAAGCGACTGTAGATTTTATAAATGAAAAAATATCTCCAGATGAAAAAGTAATTTCTATATTAAGAACCTTAAAAGAATCAGGCTTAAAGATGTGTGTTTGCTCTAACTCGATACGAGAAACCACAAAAATGATTTTATTGAGAAAAGGGCTCATTGAATATATAGAGTTTTACGTAACAAACGAAGACGTGAAACACCCAAAGCCCAATCCTGAAATGTATCTAAAGGCCATGATTAACCTAGGTTTAGCACCAAAAGAATGTGTTATTGTGGAAGATTCTCATATAGGAAGAAAAGCTGCACTACTATCTGGAGCTCACTTATGCGGAGTAATGAATGCAAATGATCTCGAATTATCAAAAATAGAATATATTATAGATAAAGCAAATACAAACTCAAAAATCAACCCTAAATGGCAAGGCGGTAAAATGAACATTTTAATTCCAATGGCGGGAGCAGGATCTCGATTTCAACAGGCAGGCTATACCTTCCCAAAGCCTCTCATAGAGGTAAGGGGCAAGCCAATGATACAAACAGTCGTAGATAACATAAATATCGACGCAAGGCATATATTTATTGTACAAAAAGAGCATTACGAATCATACAGTCTAAAAGAGACCCTTGAGATTATATCTCCTGGCTGCGAAATTGTTATTGTTGACGAACTCACTGAAGGTGCA
>Ga0255772_10000038_pt1 | contig 107868 bp, 78 predicted proteins | sample 071ome_34_FD_179970 | JGI IMG/M metagenome (GOLD analysis project Ga0255772, IMG submission 179970) | Coastal salt marsh microbial communities from the Groves Creek Marsh, Skidaway Island, Georgia - 071411BT metaG (version 2) | ecosystem: Environmental > Aquatic > Marine > Intertidal zone >...
TCTGACCCTCAATCTGAATGCCCCTGTCCAGGGCGTCATTCAATAAACTCAGAAGAGACATAAATATCGAAGCGGTATACATATTTCCTATGACCGAAGAGGCTTTCTCTCCGGGAGCTATTCTTTCGTTTACAAACATTAAATACGCCTCAGACTTAGACACTTTCTTAATCCATTCCATACTTGTACCGTGTTCAGGAACCCCCAATTCGTCATAAACCTCCTGGATTCGATTATTATTATTCATCCACTGGAGCCAGTTTTCAACAAACATACGGCGTGCCTGGTAAGCATAGGGTAAGTGGAAAACCAGATGCTGCCACTCTTCCAGGTAATTGATTTGAGCTTGTTGGCCAAAATTCTCCAAGGCTTCGGTTATTCGTGCACGATAGCATTCATTGGAAAAAGGACCATCAAATACAGGTTCTTCCTTGAACACTTCAAGCTGGCTGCCGGATAAATTCCAGAATGAAGAGTTATTGTTCTGCATCAATAATTCGGCATCTTCCCTGCTCAGGGTCTGACCAAGAATATGCGCGGTTTCAATCAACAGCTCGGCCTTATCAAACACTCTGCGGGGCTTGAAAAAATCGCCTTCACTTTTTGTTGCCACACCCCAATTGTCTGTAATAGCTAATACAGATGGATCCTGAGAAACCAAAATCGCTACTGCCCCTGCTCCCTGAGTATATTCACCCGGTGATGACAAGTCATACTTTGCAACATCGGAAGCCAATACAATCGCCTTGCGGTTTCGGTCTCCCCTCACCCAATCGAGGCTGTTGTGTAGTGCATCGACAGCGCCCACACAGGCAAAAGTCATATCAACAACATCGCAATTCATAAAGCACCGGGGACCGAATTCCTCTTCAAGTTCCTTTTCAACGGCATCGATCGCATAGGTAGCCGTAGGCTTCGAAGCATCCAATGCACTTTCTGTCCCCATATAGATACGACCGATAGATCGCGGATCGAGATTACTATCGCGAATCAGTTTGCATAAAGCATTTGCTCCGAAAGAGGCAGCATCTTCATGCACATCCGGCACAGCCATTTTTACCAGACCAAGGCCCTTATTCAGCTTGGCGTAAGCAATACTTCTGCGCTCTGCCAGCCTTTCGATATCGACGAATAATGAGGGCACGTAAAATGCTATTGCATCTATACCTACAGTAGCTTTAGTTTCCATGTTACTATTTCTATTTATCTATCAGAGCTCTAACAAATCAAGGTGGCTCATATTGGAAAGGAGCGCTGAAATTACGAATTATATTTAAATAGAAATTATGTGAAATTGTTTTTGTCTAGGGCTTTAATTCAAATTCGAGCATATAATTCTCCTTGTACCCGATTACGGCATTAAGGATTTCAAAGCTAAGTGCTTCTCATAATCCGGGAGAACAGACTGAGACACTGTGCAAGAATTTTATTGGATTGGCAAGGCTGTTCGACACTTCCTGGCAAAAAGCAGATCAAAGCTATGTTAAAATACCTTCCAGGCTCTGTTGGTTATATTGCAGAAATTTTAGATCAAGTTCTTCTATCAAAAAATTAGTTCTACTTCTTAGTCTTGCCTTCTTATTACCAGTCGTTATTTCTTTTGCGACGCGCCGATCGTATATTTGTGTCATATGAAGAGACTTGTTTTTTTAGCTGGACTGGTACTGTTTTTTTCCTGCATGGAAAATAAATCAGAACCAAAACTGGGACGTATTAATATCCAGGTGAGTTGTAATGAAGCTGCTCAAAAGTTATTCCAGGAGGGCCTGGCTTACTTACATAGTTTTGAATACCTTGATGCCAGGGAGACATTCCTAAAAGCGCAGCAGGCCGACCCTGAATGCGGAATGGCCTATTGGGGTGAAATAATGGCTTACAACCACCCATTGTTTAACCGGGAATTGGTAAGCCTCGCTCAACAAGCTTTTAATCGCATGGGTTCCACGCCGGGTGATTGGTCAAGACTTTTTGCCAGCGATATGGAGAAGGATTTTTTAAAGTGTATTCAATTGCTATTTGGTGAGGGAAGCAAGGAAGCGCGGGATAAAGCATATCGAGATCATTGCGCAGAAATGGCTTTGAAGTATCCCGGTAACCATGAAATTAAAGCATTCTACGCCCTATCTTTGTTGAGTTCTCCACGAACTGAAAAAACACTAGAACTCTATGAAAAAGCGGCTCAGATAAATAAGGAGATTTTAGCCGAGAACCCCGATCACCCAGGCGCTTTGCATTATTTGATTCATTCATATGATTATCCATCTCACGCGCATCTTGCCAAAGAGGCAGCAGATAATTATGCTGTTGTTGCTCCCGATGCTGAACACGCGCTGCATATGCCTTCGCATATTTACTTTGCTATGGGTAGGTGGAATGATGTCATCAATTCCAATATTGAATCCTGGAACGCCAGTGTCAAAGCCACAAAATTGAAACCCCGAAAGCAACTTGGATTTCATTCCCTGGCTTGGTTGCACTATGGTTTGCTGCAGAGAGCTGAATTTGATCTTGCCGATAAGGTCATCTGGGATATGATGACTTATGCTCAAATCGATCAATCAACTTTAGCAAGGACCTATATGATCTCTATGAAAGGTATTCATATGGTAGAAACAGATACCTGGGACGGAGAGCTGGCTGACTACAATCTTAAGATTGCGGATTTGCACCTGACACGACGATCAGCATTCAGGTATCTCGTGGCTTTAAGAGCCTACAGAAAGGGACAGGCTTCAATCGTCAGGGATATGCTTGAGAAGATAGCCAATGAAAATTATATGGCTAGTCTCGATGTTGGTAATATGAATGTTATAATGTGCAATACAGCAGGCAATCCTAACATTCCGCCCAACCAATTGGATATAGACCTTGTAAGTATAATGGAACTTCAGCTTAAAGCCTGCTTAGCGCAACTGGAAGGTGATGAACAAAGGCGACTTCAATACCTCGAAGAAGCGTATAAGATTTTTGATGCCATGAACCTTATTTCCGGGCCACCTGTCGTTTTTGAATCGGCCTATGAGAGTTATGCCAAAGCGCTGATAGATAATAACAGCCTGGACAGGGCGCTTGAAGTGGTGAACAAAGCAATGATCAGGGCTCCAAGAAAATACAGTCTGCTTTTGCTTCAAAAAGATCTGGCTGAAAGATTGGGGCTTAATGCTCTTTTGGAGAAGGTAAATGCGGAGTTGGAAATCAGTACCAGCCCTCAGGAGCGAAAAGAAATCCTAAGCTATGAGAGTTAAGTCGGCTCACTCATAATTAATATTACGGAATGCAATTTCGCAGAGCCAAAATTGCAGAACTTGTTCAAAGGCGTATTAATCTAGCCAGAATCACCATTGACGCAAAAAGAATTCATTCTATTGAGGAGTTGTCAGAGACTCTTGATTATTATATCCTTCCGTGATTTGTCGATGCTCATATTCATATAGAGAGTTCAATGCTCGTGCACTACCAATTCGCACCTGTGGTATTAAAATATGGTACAGTTGCGACGGTAACTGATCCACATGAATTAGCTAACGTATTGGGTGCAAATGGCATCGATTATATGATTAAAAATGCTAAGCATGCCAGGCATAAGTTTCACTTTGGTGCAGCTTCCTGTGTTCCTGTTGCATCTTTCGAAACTTCTGGTGCGTCAATAGATTCCAATGAAATCAGTATTTACAAACTAAGAGATAATTAAGCTGCTCACAAGCAATATTCTATTTTTACTGTTCATTTTTAACTGATAATGGACTACAACATCACTTACAAGCAAAGTTGGAGCAATGACTGAACTCTTAAGCCTGACTCTATTATTTTTCCTGATTGCGATGGTTTACTCCTCTGCAGGCTTTGGCGGCGGTTCATCCTACCTGGCTACTTTGAGTTTGTCCGGTCTCGATTTTTTTGATCTGAGGATGATCGCCCTGATTTGCAATATCGTTGTAGTAAGTTCTTCTGTCTTCCTTTTCACCAAACATAAATTCATCATCTGGAAGAAAATATTTCCACTTATCCTGTTTAGTATCCCTTTGGCTTTTGCAGGCGCCAGCCTCAAGCTGGACGTCCGCTATTTTTATTTATTACTGGGCTTTTCCCTTTTATTGGGCGCCCTGTTCATGATGATAGATACGAGCAAAGAGTTAAAAAAATTACCAAGATACTCCAATGCATTAATTGGGGGTGGTATTGGAATCCTGTCTGGCATGGTAGGCATTGGGGGTGGTATATTTCTATCGCCTCTCCTGCACCTTTCAAAATGGGATAAACCCAAAATTATTGCTGCGACATCAGCCGCATTTATTCTAGCCAATTCCCTTTCCGGATTGTTTGGACAGATATATGCTCATGGCTTCAATATTGAATGGAAAACCATTTCTGTTTTGGTATTAGCCGTTATCCTGGGAAGTCAGATAGGCATCAGAATGACTATCTTCAAACTCAACCCGATGCATGTAAAACGCCTTACAGCTTTTGTAATACTCCTCGTATCACTACGATTATTATTTAAGTACATTTGATTCAGATTTATCAGGATATGAAAGTACTTTGTTTTGGTATAGCAAGAGAGATCATTGGAAATTCAGAATTGCTTATTCCCAATGTGGAGATCGACACGGTCTCCTCACTCAAAGCATACCTAAAATCAGAATACCCTGAGTTTAATGTATACAAACAATTTCAGATTGCGGTCAACCAGGAATTTGCAGATGATGACAGGCCTATTTGTAGCCGTGATGAAATCGCCATAATACCCCCTGTCAGTGGTGGATAACAATATTAACATACAACTATCTGCCGATACTTTGGATATCAGCAAAAATTACAATTTCGTCCTCGATGAAAAATGCGGAGGCATTGATATGTTTGTAGGAACAGTGCGCCGATGGAATAAGGATGAGGAAATAACCCACCTTGACTTTGAGTGCTATGAACCTATGGCACTTTCAGAACTGAAAAAGATTGCCAACAGGGCTTTCAGCCAATTTGGCTTGCATAAGATATCCGTACATCACCGGACCGGTCATGTAGGTCTTAAGGATATTGCCGTTGTCATAGCTGTATCGGCCAAGCATCGCAAGGCGGCTTTTGAAGGTTGTGAATTTATCATTGATGAATTGAAAAAAACTGTTCCTATCTGGAAAAAAGAATTCCTTATAGACGGCAGTCATTGGGTTAATTCGAGGCCTTGAATTTTTGAAAAGCCTGGTATCCTCCTTCAAGACTGTAAAGCTCTGCATCAACTCCTGCATTTATCAGATTTGCAGCCAGCTGCTTTGAACTCTTGCCATATTTACAATAAAGTACAATGGGCTTATCAGCAGCTTTCAAGATATCAGCATCCCTAGTAAGTAAAGCATTATGAAAAGTGGCATCATCAATACTTTGATGTTCTGATTCAGACATCACAGATACTAATATGAACTTATCTCTTTGAGCCATCAGGCCTTCGATACTCAATTCCCCAACGAATGAACAATCCATGGGCAGGTAATTGCTGGCCTCAAAATATTCTTCAAGGTCCTGGTCCCAGGATTTTTTGATCGATATAATCATCTGGCGGTTGGAAAGGCAATCATAGGTGAGTAAATTTCCCGACAGCACGTCACCGATACCTATAAGAATCTTAAGGGCTTCATTGGCCTGCAATAAGGCTATAATACCTGCCAGGGTATTTAAAACACCTACTTCCGCACAGGTGGGAATCGTTTCGTCAGGGTGAGGAAAAATGTCTCTTAGGTGTGTATCTTCTTCGGTGCTGTTCATAAAGCTGGAGACATAGCCTTCGTATTTGTATATGGCACCATAAACCAAAGGGATTTGCTCTATAGCCGCAAAATCATTGACAAGATATTTGCACATGATATCATCCGTGCACTCCAGTATAAGATCTACGCCGGTCAAAACATTGTTAATATTCTCCTTTCTCAGGTGATCACTAAAACTTTCAACGCTGACATCTGGATTTAAGACTGCAAGCTTTTCCTTTAAGACTACTGATTTGGAATCCTTCTCGTGGCCACTGTAAAGAATTTGTCGGTGCACATTCGAGATATTCGGAATGTCCCCATCAATTAACACCAAATGACCCACTCCCGCACCTGCCAGGTAAGAAGCAACAATGGCACCCAGTCCTCCACAACCAACTATAGCGACTGTTGATTTCAATAGGCGCTTTTGACCCTCCTCTCCCACTTCATCGAGAAGGATTTGTCTTGAATAGCGATCATTCATACTGGGTAATCAAGTTCTTGTAGTCATCGTCGGTATCAATATCTCTGGAAGCATCTTCACATTCAATTAAAAGTAGATTGTTCTGGTTTTGTTTCAAAATGGATTTTGCACTCGCGGCATCATCCAAATCAAGAATATTTTGAAAATATAATCTAGGAAACATCGCAGGAACCCCAAATGTATCGCTATACTGAGTCGCAATTATACTTCCGGTATTGGATCGACACATCTGCATGAGCCTGGCATAATGATCTGATCTAATCAGCGGTTGATCGGTTAATACGATCATGGCTGCATCAGCTGAAGTCCCTTGAGCTCGTGCTATAGCTTGCTTCAGGCTGCTGGTTTGGCCTGACAGATGATTGGCATTGTGAATAAACTGCAAGTCATAATCTTTCAGTTCATCCTGCAGCTCAATATCAAGCAAGCCTGTAACACAGAATATATTTTCAAAGTCCAGTGGAGCTATTTTTTCTAAAAGATATTTGATGAATGACTTACCGCGGAATTTTAGTAATTGTTTGTAATTTGACATTCTTGTCGAAGAACCGGCAGCTAATATGATACACGAAATTTTCATGGTGTATCATAAAATTATTCATTTTAAGCAAAGAGAGTTTATAAACTAAACATGCTTATTGACAAACATAATCGGGAGGTTAATTATCTAAGATTGGCTGTCACGGACAAATGCAATCTAAGATGCACCTATTGTATGCCCGAGAATATCAAGTTTGTCAACAACAAGGAGCTACTCTCTTATGAAGAAATGATTCGTATCGTACAGATACTTGTCAACAATGGCATAAATAAGGTGCGTATTACGGGGGGTGAACCTTTTCTCAGAAAAAACATCATGTATCTCTTCGAATCGCTTGCCAAGATCGATGGCCTTGACAAAATAGCCATTACGTCAAACGCCACGCATACACTTCAGTATTTACCAAGACTTTTGGAACTAGGAATCAGAGCATTCAATATCAGTATTGACAGTCTGGATAAAGACAGGTTTTATGCCATAACCCGGCGCGATTACTATGAGGATGTCTTAGCCTGCATTGAAGAAATGATGAAACACGATCTGGAACTGAGTTTGAATTGCGTGGTCATGAAAGATAAAAACACAGAAGACATTATTCCTTTTGTTGAATTGACACGCCATAAGAAGATATCTGTAAGATTCATCGAAGAAATGCCTTTCAACGGCAATGGCACAGGCCACTCAGGGATAGACTGGAACTATCTGAAAATTCTGGACCACATCCAATCAAGATATCCAGATATCCATAAATTAAAAGATGCCAAAAACTCTACGTCCTTAAATTACCAGGTTTCTGGGTTTGAGGGAAGTTTTGGTGTTATCCCTGCATTTACAAGATCCTTCTGTGGTACGTGCAACAGGATTAGGATTACGGCTCTTGGAAAATTCAAGACCTGCCTCTATGATGATGGTGTATTCAATATAAAAGATTTTATGAGACAGGGCGCCACGGACGAACAAATCCTGGAAATTGTAAATCAAGCCTTGGCTCATAAAAGCAAAGATGGTTTCGAAGCAGAAAACAGGCGAAAGTTTATGGTTTCCGAATCCATGTCAACTATAGGAGGATGATAACAATACAGGAAGCGCTGGACATCATTGAATATAACGCCATTGACCTGGGCCACGAACTCATTCCGTTACAGGAATCCGGATCACGTATCCTCGCTGAAGATCTCCACTCTGACAGACCTTTGCCACCTTATGACAGGGTTACGATGGACGGTATTGCCATTAACTATAATGGGTTCAAAGAGACTGCCGGATCTCTTGAAGTTACTGGCATTGCTCCTGCGGGCGCACCTCAGGCCACACTTGACAGTCCAAAGGCCTGCCTTGAAGTTATGACGGGTGCCGTTTTACCGAAAGGAGCGGACACTATTATACGATATGAAGATGTTAATATCAGAGATGGCCTTGCCCATGTTCTAATTGACACTGTCGTAAAAGGTATGAATGTACATACGCAGGGGTCTGACATTGAAGAAAATGCCTTACTCTTAAAAACCGGATCCAGGATCAGGCCGCAGGAAATAGGCATTGCGGCCAGTATAGGAAAGCACCAGATTCAGGTAAAGAAGAATCCAAAAACCATAATTCTTTCTACAGGAGATGAACTTGTGGATATCCACCAGACTCCCGAGTCGCATCAAATACGAAGGTCAAACAGCTACACCAACACAAGACTGGTCGCACAATGGGGGATCAAAGCAGATCAGCTGCACCTGCCAGATGATGAAGGTATAATCCTAGAAAATCTGGAGTATATACTGGTGCATTATGATCTGGTTATTCTGACTGGCGGCGTGTCGAAAGGTAAATTCGATTTCATCCCAAAAGCCTTAAAGGAACTGGGCGTCCAGCAACTGTTTCATAAGGTGAGGCAGCGACCAGGTAAACCCATATGGTTTGGCAGAAAGGATAATACGATCGTTTTTGGCCTGCCAGGAAACCCTGTTTCAAGTTTCGTCTGTGCTCGTAAGTACATTTTCCATTGGCTCCATAAATCCCAGCAGACCCAGGCATCCTCGAATATGTATGCCCGGCTGGCCAGCGATGTGACATTCAAACCAGATCTGCATTGTTTTCTTCCCGTTTCAGTCTCTACCAATGAAGAAGGTATTTTACAGGCAGAAGTCTTCCCCGGTAATGGTTCGGGTGATTTTGCAAATCTCAAAAATGCCAATGCCTTTATAGAATTACCAAGAGGTAAGGATTTGTTTCTGGCCGGTGAGATCTATCCTATCCTAGCTGTTTGATTTGATATAAGCCTCTGCAACTGACTTCTCCTCCGGAGTATTGGCATTTTTCATTTTGACAGGCTCATCCATCTTGATCATTTCAATATCTGAATTGATCAACACTTTCCTTGGACAGGAATATCCCTGAGACATGAAATCAAGAAGTACAGGGTAGGCCCTCGGTTCCCAAAGCGTTATGAGTGGCTCTGGAAAATGAGTCTCCGGATTATAAAAACATGTTGCCAGTTTGGATGGGTTTCTATGAGTAATCAATTGTTCAATTACAGACTCATCAATGTAAGGTAAATCACAGGCCAGTGTTAGCCAGGCCGAATTGGGATCTTCGCGAAAAGCAGATAATATGCCTCCGTATGGGCCCAGACCAGAAAAACTGTCTATGATAGCTTCATAGCTGGAGTTTTGAATACCATTTGTCTCACCGGATAAAGAGAAATAAGTTTTTGTGCAGAACTTATCAAGCATATCGGCTTCGACTTCTTTTTGGGTCTTACCGTGATAGTTGATATCACCTTTAGAAAATCCCATGCGCTGGCTTTTGCCTCCGTTAAGCACAAGACCCTTAACTCGAGGTAATTGGGCTTGGTGACATTCAAGAATATAAGATGCAATTTTATCTGCTTCATCCAATCTGAATACAGCTGTGTTTTCAGAGTAAAAATCATTCAGATACTCATGTATTGCTTCCTGGTCATTATCGAGCAAAAACATCCTGACATTTGTCAGGCGATCCAGCTTTCGCTGTAATGATTCTTTTTTCTTTTCTGTTACAAAAACGATTTGTTGATCGCCCTTGTAATGATTGCCATTTACGAAGAGTAGATCCAGGTGATTGAAGTACTTCCGGTAATCCCGCTCGTATAAGTTTGCCCTGGCCTTCAGCACCCAGTGATCAATTTTATCCTCGTATCGACATGCGGACTCTTCTTTCATATCCTCTGAGCGATGCGACATATCAAGATAGCCGGTAGAAATGGTATCATCGGATAACTTGTTACTCATCTGTTCAACAAACTTATCCAGCTGATGGCATGCTGCCCCAATGACCGTCCATTCATTTCTATGAAATCGGCCACCAACAGGCTTAGTTATTGCTGCGTGCTTCTGATGTTTATTTTCCTGCATGATAATCACTTTTGCCACCGGATTTTTCAATCAATCTGGTTTCCTTGATAAGTATATCATGTGAAAAGGATTTGACCATATCGTAGACGGTCAATGCCGCTACACTGCATCCTGTGAGGGCTTCCATTTCTACGCCCGTCTGCCCTTTCATTTTGACAAAGCATTCAATAACGACTTCATCCTTATCATTGAAGTTGATGTCCACACTGCATTTACTGATAGGAAGCGGGTGACATAAGGGAATCAAATCACTAGTTCGCTTGACAGCCATATTACCTGCAATGATGGCGGTCTGAAATACAGGTCCTTTTTTTGTCTTAAGGCCGTTGGATTTTAGGGATTTGACGACTTCGTTTGAAAATACCATAATAGTTCTGGCTCGGGCTGTGCGTACGGTGACGTCCTTTTCGGATACGTCCACCATATTGGGCTGCCCTGCGGCGTCAATATGCGTGAATTTTGACATAATTCGACTGTTATTTTTCTAAAGGTAAAGATTTATACCCTCTCGTGAATAGTACCAGGTCTGTGTTTCAGTTTTTTGCCATCCCTGTTTCTAAAAACAGCTAATATTTCAGAAACAATTGAAACTGCAATCTCTTCCGGTGATTCAGCACCTATATCCAGACCTACGGGGCTGTATAGGAAATCAAGCTCCGATAATCCTTCTAAACCCTCTTCGTTCTCCATTTTAATGCGTCGCTTCTTGGGTCCCAGCATCCCAACATAAATAGGTTTTTGTGGGATAACTTTTTTAAGGATCGTTTTATCCCAGTTGAAATCATGGGTCAATAAAAGAATCGATGTGTATTCATCTACCGGCACCTTATCATAATCCTCATATTCAAAAACAGCTTTGGCCTTCAAGAAAGTGTCTTTATGCATTTTACGTTTACGACCAACCAGATAAATGTTCCAACCCAGTTCTGCCACAATAGCTACTAGGGCATTCACATCATAATTATCGCCTACAATGACAAGTCGCATTTCAGGTCTGATAAATTCAAAAAGCAATTTGATTGATCGCTCCTTACCATCTACTGTATTTAATACTATGGATCTCCTTTTTTCGAAGGCTTGCATTACCTTATCTCTAAGAATCTCAGGATCAACGCCTAAAAACGAGATGTCATCAAGATTTTCCGGTGCCAGAATCCTGTTGCCGAGTTCATTTTCAGCAACATTTCCATCAATCAGAGATATAGAGACCACAGCTTTGTTTTGGGCTTCTATCTTGCGAAGGACTTCAATCGGGTTATCAGCATCCTTTTCATCTATGGGACAGAAAAGAACCTCTACTCTACCATTGCAGCCCAAACCGACACCAATTTGATTGGCATCATCATCCATTGTATCGTATGCGACCTTACTGGGACTGTTTTTATATATAGCCAGTTGAGAGCGTTTCAAGGCATCTCCTTCAAGACATCCGCCACTAATCCCTCCAATCCAGTTACCATTACTGCTCACCAACATCCTAGCTCCTATCCTTCTGTATGCCGATTCTTCTACATTAACAACTGTTGCTAAAGCCAGTTTTTCCCGGCTCAAGTCACTATTGTCATAGCTTTTAAGAATCTGTCTGATCTCTTTCATAAATTTTTTCTCTGCTTATTACTGCTGGCAAACCCCAGTGTTTTATAATGGTTCAATAAAATTTACAATCTTAAAAAATATTTATTTACATAATTAAACATAAAAGTAAATAAGTGAGCTTTTATATTATCCTGCACAATTATCACGAAGGCCCAACTTTATAGAATAAAATTCCGAATTAAAAATTGATACCAAATATTCGCAAGTGAGCCATAATTGCGAATCCAAGAAAGCCAACCATAACACTCAGAGTTACAGCAAAGGAAGATCCTGGCTACCAGCTTTATTAATTATATTTCATTCCAGGACCCATTTTGCAGTGGTGAAATGCTATATCCCAATTATGACAGCACATCCAATTATATTATTCTTGGTTTCAGTCCTCTACTCCTCCTGTATATTTTATTCAACAATTGGGAAAACGCACAATCATATCAATGCGTATTGTATCCACAGGAATCCTGCTTCTTATACTGAGTCAATAGACTTGACATTCTGAGCCTGTCTATTAGATGGCTGTGACTATAATCTTCTATGGTATATGGATTAATGGAAGCATTTACAGCTTCATGGACAGATTTAAAATGAATTACGAGTTAAATAGATACCAGCAAAACCTTATGATAGATCAATGCAGAAACTAAAGGAAAAGAAACATCATTTATTAACTAAAGAATTGACTAAAGTGGTCTAAATTACGGGAAGTATTACAATTAGATTGTACATAAACCTTTACATAATTATTCAATGATAGCTGCTTATCTTACAACTGTAATGTCACCTACAAATAATTCATGGGAACCATCAAGGTATTTTACATTTATCTTATAACAATATACGCCCGGTAACACTTTATCTCCCATGAAATTACCATCCCAGCTCATGTTGCTGGAGCCATCTTTAGCATTATCCAGTTTAGCTATCAGCTCTCCCCATCTATCATAAATTTCAAATGTTTCAATTATATCCAGGAAGTAATTTCCATATACAGTGAATGCATCATCCATGCCATCCCCATTGGGAGAAAATACATTTGGAATATAGATCCTCCTTTCTTTATTGACTATCACCTTGGTCTTTACAAAATGTCTGCAACCAAAAATATCAATGGACTCAAGAGTATACTCTATTGTATTAAGAGGAGATGAAAGAGGTATGTCACAATCTGAACAATCCAAATAATCCATTGGGCTCCAATCCCATGAGGAAAAATCGCCATCATATTGCGCTTCAAGAAAAACAGATTGACCATAATTGATTTCAAAAGTGTCTACAATCTGAATTCTATTTTCTGGATAGAACAGCTCGATCTGAATCATGGAATCGCATCCATAATAACCAGCATCTTCAAGGACAAGAATTCCTGATCTGTTCTCTTCACTAAAAAATGTATTATGCACGAACATTTCCTCTCCTGGACATAATGTATCAAAGATTACAAGTTCACTTTCAGGAAACCATTCCAGATTGACCACTATTGTAGAATCACAACCATTTATATCTTTTCCCTCCAGTATTACTTCACCATAATCATGTGAACCATAAAACAATTGTTCTTCAATCTCTAAGGTATCTCCAATACACATCGAAGGATAGATATACTCAACATTATGGTCTAATTCTTCGTATTGTACCAGCAATAATGAGTCACAATTATATTGGCTTCTGCCTTTCAGCAATAATGTATCACTTTCATATCCATTATGGAAGGCTACTCCTTCAACCCATGCAGTATCCCCATAACAAGACAATATGTTTATGTGTTCCAAAGGAATTTCATAAAAGGATAAATCTACATCAATAATGGAGTCACAGCCGTTATTATTAGCCGCATACAACACTACTCGACCTGAAGGCCTGTGAATATTGAATGTATCACTCTCAATAATGATAAATTCATCAGGACATACGATATCATCATATGAGAATCTGGTATTACTTAAGAAATTTATTTGTATATCAATGATAGAATCGCATCCGTTGGATGCTTCTCCTGAAAGAACAATTTCTCCTTGTCTGTTATTGCTATGAAATTCTTCAGAACCAAATATTATTGTATCACTTTCACAGATTTCAAAATCCAAAGTACTCCTTGAGTCTCCCTTGATTTCTACATAAGTCTCATCAGTAGTTTTACATCCATTCTTGCTGGTAACACTAATTTTATAAATACCTGAATCAAAAATATCAATGGATGCTGTGGTGTCTCCAGTGCTCCACAGGAAATCTGAATACGTACTATCAACTTCCAAATGAACGAAATCACAACTGCTAACCGATTGTGCCAAAAGATCAACATATCCATAATCTGAAAAATATCCATACATGGTTCCAGTACTCCGTCCACCATGAATAATTGCTAAGTGAAAGGGTCCTTCCGTGTTTTTCACAATAGCAGACTTTCCAGCTCCAAGTTGTGACAAAGGAATTTCTATTCTGCCATAATATATATCTCCGGAAGTCCCAGGTACTTCAGTGAAATCGGAACCATTTATGATATCTTTACTGCCATTGAATAAGAATGAATCCTTCATCCCTTCATAAACAAGTATGTTTAAAAAAAATGCTTGATTTGTACTTCTATTCACGGATAGAATTCTGGAGCCGTAACAAGGATCCACTGGCGGTAATTGATCTAAACCCAATTCACAACCAAATCCACTCATATGCAGAGCATAAGTTGGTTTTGAAGTATAGATCAACATGGGTTGACCAAATGAAAAGTTTTTAAGTTGTTCCTGCCTATGTATGGTACCAATTAAATCACCATTAATATAAACGTCTGTGCTATCATAAACACCATATATAAAGACTACATCATTTGGACCATTCAAATTTCCTGGAATTGACACATAATCATGACCCAAATATTCAATAGGTGTAATCTGATCTCCTCCAAGATCGGAACATCCTCCATATATTGCACCAGCACCCATCGAATCGTCCTTTATTGTGATGGCTATCATTTTATCAGAGTTTACAACCGTACCACCTAAATGAAACCCGGCGGTTCTTTGTCTGGCTTGGCATACGAATGTTTGCCCCTTATCCAATTCAATGGTGAATTCCTTATTGGCATCGTACCCGACAATATCATGGCTTGGAAGTATTGTAACCAGGGTGTTATCTTCCGTTGCAACTATATCAAAGGAAGCGTAAGGTAATGGAGAATAAGCTGAGTTGGGAAAGAGGTCTTGCATAGGTATTATGAATTCTTTACCCAGTGCTTTCTGACCTTTAAGCGTGAATATTTCAGGATTCCAAAATGAAGAATTCTCGTAATACACATTGATCTTGGACGTACTTTCAATGAGCAATCCTTTATTCAATACCTTTCCAGCTTCATTGTTCTCGATCAATGCCAGATAAGGTGACAAATCAACACTATAGGAACTATTAGGAGCTACTTGAATTGTTATTGGCTTAAAGATTTCTTGGGCAGGTTGAGATAAGACTACGGTTGCTGTGTCTTCCAAAGTTGACAATCTCAAATAGATCGGCACCTCCCCATGACCGCTGGTAAAATCAGGAGCTGCAAACCAAAACAGAGTGTCTGTTTGGGAACTCAAGGGTATAAATAACGTGACACTAGCCACAAATATAAGGGTGACCTTGAGACCTAAGTATAATTGCTTATAGAGGACAACCATCTATCAACATTCCAAGTTGAAAATTTTCAAAAAATAACAAAAAAAAGCCAAAATTTATTTAAAGATAGATTTATTAAATATTTTACAAATCTATGCCTTTGATCAATTTTAGAGATAACCCAATAATTAGGCCAGATAGTTAAATTTGAAAATGTCTACTTAAGCTATGTCTGAAAACAGGGAAGTTTACACTTTCGGGGAAGCTTACACATGCAAAAAAGACAGACTGAGCCTTGACAGGAAGTGAAACTGAAATAAGAAACATATGTAGCAACTGGACAGACAAATCGACTGAACCGTGTGTTTCTCCAAAAATTGTTATCCGAAATAAATTGCCAAATGAGTTTCCTGCCATAGTAGAAATTTACCACAGAAGTGTGACATCTCCATGTCTGCGTTCAATTCGTCCATTATTTTCAAATACGAAAAGGTACACATAGACACCTTGCTCCGCTTTGCCTTCACCAAAATATCCATCCCATCCCAACTCAGGCCTATTGGGCTGAAAGTTCTGATTGGTAAAAATCAGTTCTCCCCATCGGTCATATATATACATGTCCTGTATGACTTCAATCTCTTCAGAGGTGAATATGGTGAAATTGTTGGCATTTGAGTTACCCGGTGCAAAAACATTCGGAATATAAACACTAACCTCTTCAATCTCTTCAACTCTGATCCGTGTTTCAGCGGTGCTTTCACATCCGTCTTCGGATATAACAGTAAGGGATATGATATCACCATCTGAAAAAGCCGTTACAATAGGTTCCAGACAATCATAACAACTGAGTTCAGCATCCGCTTCCCATATTATCTGGGTCAATTGACCTGCAGGGATGTTCAGCTCTGGAGAAAATTGATAATTGTCACCCAATTCTAAATTGAGCACTTGAGGCAAGGTCAATTCAGGAACGACAGGCGTATCCAACATAAATGAATCCGTGTTTGAACAGTTGTTTTCCAAATCTGTAAGTTCTACCCAATAGTCTCCCGGTTCAGTAAAGCACACAATAGACTCATCCTGTGCAATCAAGTTGTTGTCTGAATCATACCAATTGAGCTCAAACTGTTGATCAAAAGTGATCGTAATCAATTCAACACATATATCATTGAACTCGCAATTAAAATCGTCTACACCAGTAAGTTCAATATCGGGATATTGAGTGAAGTCCTGAAGGTCTACGACCTCTTCCTGAGAACACAAGGATATGGTATCAAGAGCCACCAGGCTGACCAATGATGGATTGTTAACTACAATAGACAGCCCCTCACTTATCAATTCGTTTTCAATGATCCAATTATAAAGGGTGTTGTCTTGAGGGTCTGTGGACAGCTCAATACTGGTGATTTTACAATCAAAAATATTTGAAGGTTCAGCATATATGACCACAGCCGGTTCCGTAAGGTTGGCTTCCACAATCAGTTCAGAACTGACTGAGGAACAACCGCTGATCGTATCTGTAAGAATCAAGAAATAACTTCCAGGTTGATCAACTTCTGTGAATAAAGCAGTAGAGACAATATTGCCATCTTCATCTTGCCATTCGGCTACTGAGTTGTCAGTAATTCCACTGGCGAAAGCTTGAAGTGCAACAGTATCATTGGAACAGTTGAGGATACCATCTACAAATCCACTGGCCACCGGCGTCTCAAAATTGTCTTCGATTTGTACCAGAGCGGAGGCGGAACAGCCATTTTCAAATAGGGCTGTAACTTCATAATCTCCGGCATCAAAAACTGTAATGGATTCCTGATCTTCGCTAAAACCATTAGGACCCTCCCAAGATAAGCTCTGGATGTTCGAGGTGGATGAGATGACTTGCAACAATGATTGATCAATGCCACAATTGAGAATCGATTCAGAAGCCATAATTTCAATGCTTTCATTACATTCTGAGCAAGATTGTTGAACCACTTCAAAGTTGAGTCCACATACAGGATTGGCCATGTCATATAATTCAAAAACAAGGACTTGACCATTGGCTACCAATGGTCCGATCTGCTGTAAAGTATTGTATTCAAAAGGTCCGTATTCTACTCCATTAGAAATTAAAACATAAGTATTGCCGGCTCCCAAAACATTGTCTATAACGAATTCTATATCAAAGAAATCATCAATATTGTTGTCACCTGTTCCATTGTCGTTACAATCATTGCTTACAAGAGTCTCAAGCAAGAGATCACATGGGGTTGAACAAGGCTCGGGAGCAGGAACAGTAACAGCCATTTGGCAGGAGGGATCATCAAGGTCGTTGACTAATATATTGATATCGTCACTTACTGGAAGACCTTCAATGACAATGATTTCGTTATAATTACCTGTAGAATTGGTGTTCTGGATTTCAAAACCAGCTGAAGTATTGATTCCAGTGACTTGAAAACTCACACTGTAAAGATCATCATCATGGGTCTCAGGTGTATTGTTATCATTACAAATGACGTCAATCACCTCAATGTCAATGATACATTGATCAGAACAAGATTCTTGAGTAACGGTAGTATCAATAAAGCAAGTCGCATTAACAAGATCAGTAAAACTCAGCGTTATAAGACTGTTGTCTGCTGGGAATGGGCCTATTTCAATCAATTCATTATAATCAAACGGACCAAACGTCATGCCTAGGTCATCTGTAACCACATATTGATCAAAGTTTCCGTCTGTCACATTTAAGCTGAATTGAACAGCGAAGCTGTCGTCTTGAGGATCCGTTCCTGTACCAGCATCATTGCATTCAAGAATTTGGAATGTATCGAATTCAATTGTACAAGGCTGTGAGCATGGAGGAGGGGCTTGTATAGTAATGTTTTGACTACAATCAGTAAATTGGTCATCTAGAAATTCCAGAAATATGTCCCCATCCTGAATCAGTAAATCGTTCAATTCCACATTACTGGGGTAAGTTCCAGAAAAACCAAGATTGGTGGAATATCCAATTGAAGTTCCGGTCCCATTTACGGATATGATGGCATCAAAACTATCGTCATCATTTGAGTCCAGTGTGCCATTATCGTTACAACTGATATCTACAATTTGTAATTCAATATTACAAGGCACGGAGCAGGCTTCTTGCATGACCTCAAGCAAAGTAACGCACTGATTGAAATTATCATCAGTAATGGTAAATTCAATGGTGCTTCCATCTGCGGGAAGGTCAGCTATGGCAATAACTTCATCATAATTGAAGACACCATAATTGTTACCCAAATTATCAATTACAGAAATGGTGCTCATATCACCCTCCAACGAAACCACTGTAAAGTTGATTTGGTAAGTGTCATCATCTGTAGAGTTGGCAGTGTTGTTGTTGTCACAAGTGCCAATTTGAAGATCAATAAGTTCTATAATACACGGGTCTGAACAAGCACTTGTTTGGTCCAAATCCAAGTTGAGTTCACAACTGTTGTCAACCAGATCCGACAGGGTTAGATTTTGAATACCGTCTGTAATGAATACACTGTCAATCGTAATTATTTCCTCATATGCAAAATTATTATTGAAACCGGAGATGCTGAATGAATCGGATGTATTAAAACCCGATAGCACAAAGGAATAGGTATAGAAGTCATCATTATTATCCTGTATTGTACCATTGTCATTGCATTGATAACTAAAGTCAGACAATTCTAATAAACACTGGTCTGAACACGGTGTCAGGACTTCTGAAGCAGCCAATAATGTACAGGAAATAATATCGACATCCTGCAGAAGGAGATCGATTGACATGCCATCCGCTGCCAGATCCAGGCTTGTGGTCTCATTATAATTAAAGGTTCCAAGGGGTTGACCATTGGATAACAGAATGTATTGCTGCGAAATTCCTCCATTAATCGAAGAGGCTTCCAATGTTAAGCTGTAAAAATCATCTTGGGGGTCTGCAGGTGTACCATTGTCCTGACATGCAATGGTATATTGTGTCAGTTCAATGAGGCAATCGGTAGAACAAGGCGGAAGAATGCCACTGTCAAAAACCAATTGACAAGACAACTCAGTATCTTCAGCTATAAAATTAACAATTGAATTGTCCGCTGGCAGTAGAAGCTCTACTGTTTGATTATAGTTGAATATTTCCGTTGTACTATTATAAAAAAGATCAAAAGAACCTGATGGGTTGATCGGATTGCTGACTTGAAAACGTATTTCATAAAAATCATCATTGGGATCAGAGGCTGTACCATTATCAAAACACTCTGAGCTGAAACTAAGCAATTCCAATTCAATACCCTCGGCTATGTTAAAATTCAATGTGTCACTGCACATAAGACTGTCTACGACTGCCAATTGATAAGAACCTGCAGCCAGGTCCATCAACAGAGTTTCATTGATACTTAGTCCATTCAGAAAGAGAGAATTGGTCTCTGATTGACTTTCCAATTCAATAGTCACCGAGCCATCTGAATTTCCAAGACAAGATTCATCAGTAATATTGGCTGAAAGTTCAGGGACGCCATTCACCAACAAAGCAATATTGATTGTATCCGAACAATTTCCGTTGTTTTGTATCAGAGCAAGGATGTTCTGAACGTAAGCTGTAGTGTTGGAATAAGGGAATACCAAAGCATTGGTATTGTTGTTCAGATCCAAAATGTTTTCATAATATTCAATATTCAAGTTTTCATTAGGGAGGATTAAGGTGTCCAGATCGGCTCTTTCAAAAGAATATACTCCATCTCTATCTAAATCGCATACAAGCACAAAACTGTCTCTGAATGCAGGTTGTGGATTGATGGTCAATTGAACTTCAATCCTGAATGGACCAAAGCAATCCTCTTGGATCGTGCTTTCTGCTTCTGCATAAAAGGAAAAGGTGCCCGGCAAGTTTACTTGTGGCAAGTAAGAATCACTGTCAGCCAACAACAGGTTCCCACCAGTGAGTGCATCATACCAATTGATTGTTGTCTCTGCTGCAGGAGCAACTGAGAGAACAGGTAGTGGTTCACCCAGACAAATGATCTGATTGCCATTGGATATAGGAGATTCAACCATGGGACAATCGCAATCGGGACTGATGTAAGTGTAACTGTTCATACAATCGGTACCAGAGACTTCAAGATCGATCTGGATGTCCACATCAATGGGAATATTGATGATGGTAACCTCCTCTTCAGTTTCAGAATCAATTTGTCCAGCTGAAATTTCGATATCGTAATTGCTGTTGCTTATAGTTACATTATAAAAATCTCCATTAGATTGACAATCAATAGCCAGTAATTCAATAATAGGTTCAGCTTGAAGTTCAAGAATAAATTCAGCCATATCACTGGGACATGTATTGAAGGATTCAACAAAATACTCAAGAACGTATGTTCCAGCTTCGGCTTCTGATACGTCAACCTCATCGCCAAAATCTAAATCCAAATCATATGGTCCGGACAAAAGAATAAATTCTCCGTCAAGGCTGGCCGGCGGTTCCAAATAACTATACAAATCCAACAATTCTGAGCCTAAACAGGCCTCCACTTCAAGATCTTCACCTGCCGATATTTCTTCATCCGCAAAAATGAATATTTCTACAGCGTCAAAGCATCCATATTCATTGGTGCCAACTATATAAAGTTCAATATAGTCATCTTCCAAAGTGAATTCAGGATCAATTTCATTGCCACTATCCGGTGGGAGATCGTCATGATAAGTGAATTCAGGATCTGTATTGTTCAAATCTGTAATAAGGATATCACTAAGATCAACTTCATTGCCAATACATATCTCAAACTCGAGTTCTTCTTCTTCCAAATCAACCGGTATCAACAATTCTAATGTCTGAGTATGTTCAATAGTAAATCCAGTACAAGGATTGGTATAGCTCCATGTATAAGTATAGATATTGTCATCCACGTCCTCAATGGGAAAGGCATCACCCGATATTTCACAGAGATCATCTTCACCATTGTCATAAAAAAGCGGATCTGGATCAGGCAAATCTTCATCACAGTCAATGACCATGTCTTCTGGCAGTTCATCAAACTCTGGCTCAGGTGCGGGTAGATAGTCAATGTTTTGACTTGCTGTAATTAGTCGGCCACAATTGTCAACAAATGTCCAGACCATTTCTACGCTTCCTCCGCAGGCATCTACAGACCCATTGGGTACACCTTCAACAAAACCTTGAATCTCACAAATTCCTCCTTCACCATTGTCATATTGAAGAATCTCTGGATCTTCATTGGCTTCATCACAATCCACTGTAACATCAGAGGGCACATTGATGAATTGAGCTTCAGGAGCCGGGTTGACGGTTATGACTTGTGTATACATTATGACTCTGTTACAATTGTCTTCATATTCCCAAATGAATTCCATAACACCTCCACATTCATCAACATCGCCTTCCATATCGGCCTCCACATCTCCTTCAATCAAACATATCCCGGATTTACCGTTGGAATAAGCTAATGTCTCTGGAGTAAATGCATCAAATTCTGCACAGTCCATTGTCATGTTGGGTGGAAAACTCAAAAACTCAGCTTCGGGTGCGGGCTCAATTGTTATGGTCTGCACATGTTCCAATAATCTGCCACAATCATCTTCAAATTCCCATGTGTTGGTAATGGCACCCCCACATACATCTAAATCTTCCACAATATCAACATCTGCTATTCCTTCAATCAAACATATGCCGGATTCACTGTTGGTATAATCCAAACCATCTGCTGGGTTGGGAATCTCATCACATTGTACAGTTATATCTGGAGGAAGTGTCAGGAATGTGGCCATTGGAGGAGGATCAATGGTAATGCTTTGGGAGTGTTGAATTTCTCTTCCGCAGTCATCCGTGTATTCATAATCCACTTCAATATTGCCTCCACAATTGTTGGTGTTATCAGTTATTGTTGGTGATACAGAACCCATGATTTCACAAGCTCCAGTGGAATTATTGGTATAATCCAGATCTTCAATTGTGTAGTTGAGAAAGTCATCACAAGCCAAAGTAATATCTGAGGGGGGATTGACAAATTCGGCTTGTTCAGCTGGCCTAATTATTATAGTTTGCTCATGTTCGATTGTATTATTACAAGCATCTGTAAATTCCCAGGTATTAACTATAGTGGCGCCACAAGCATCAAAAGTACCATTGGTTGTAGGGCTTACGGAGCCTTCTATCAAACAAGGTCCAGAGTCGGCATTGCTGTAATCCAAATCCAGTGCTGGTGGTATGGGATCCTCGCAGTTCAATATCATATTGGCTGGAGGATTAAGGAAGATGACATCTTCTGCTGGCTCAATTTCTATTGTCTGGGTATGTATAAGGTCGTTACCACACATGTCAGTGAATTCCCACTCATAAGTGATAATAGTACCGCAAATATCAAATGTGCCGTTGACCACAGGCGTAATCATGCCCTCAATGAGACAAGCGCCTGAAGCTCCATTGGTGTAAGAAAGGTCTATTGGAGGAGGAACAGTTTCATCACAGCTGATAACGATGTCCCCAGGGGGATTGATAAGCTCAGGCGCTTCAATACCCTCGATTGTAATCGTCTGAGTATGCATTACTGAATTACCGCAGTTGTCCGTAAATTCCCATTCTCTGATTATGGTACCCCCATCACACATGTCTGAGTTATCTGTTTCTGTGGCCGCAACCATGGCATCCGCAGCACAATTGTCAGTGGCCAACAAATCCTCGGGGGGGAGGACATCGGCATAACAGCTTACAGTTATATCGGCGGGTTCCATATCAAACTCAGGTTCTTCATCATCTTCAAAAATGATGTCCTCAGAAACTTCATCACAACAATTGCTAACACAATCGCTTCCAAAATAGGATGATCCAACAGAGGGCACTGTAATGTTTTCACCGGTGGGATAATTGAGGCTGTATACTGTGAAAGTGCCACAAGCATCATATGTAACCGAGGTGGTGCTTGATCCTGTGATGACTTCAACCACTTCTCTAGTATCATCCACAACAATAATAACTTGTTCATATCCTGAGTCCGAATTGTAACCTGTCACTTCTACATCTGAGATCTCATCCGGGCAGAGGGGGTTGGGGCTTGCCGTTATCATACCAGCGTCCGGATCAGAAACCGTCACCGTTTCGCATATTTGCATGGGATCATCTGCTTCAGATACACAAGCATTGCTCACATCAACACAAAGCATATATGTACCTTCGTTGGACCATACGATGGAGTTCTCAGGATCTGCTGTTTCATCAATTTCACTGCCATCCACGTACCAATGATAGGATGTCGCACCTTCCAAATCATCAACGGTGTAATCAATTTCATCACCAACACATACATTCAGATCTCCTGTTATTTCTTCATTGGTCCAATCTTCAATTTCTTCAGTACACATCCCATCCACAGAAATGACCACATCACATGCAGATCCCGCACATCCGTCTATCATGAAGTGGTATACGGCACCAATTGTAAGATTTTGCAAGTCAAGAACCTTATCATCTTCATTGCCACAATCGTTGCCAATACAATCTACTTCAGCAAAGGTGCTGCAGTCCGAATATACACCCACTTGAGCGCCAAAAGTAGAAAAAAAAGGAGGGAGGGGAACGGTTGTACAGTTACTTATTTCAACAGTCAATTCCAATTCTTCACACCAGGCGATAAAAGAAAACCATGTCGGGTTGTTGGGTATATTATTTCCATTACACAAAGGGTCAGGGCCATCTTGTGGGTGTTGAAAATCAGACATGCTGAAGCTGTAGCCATCCAATTCATTGATGGAACACAGTATTTCCGCTGTTGCACATTCGCATTCGGGCTCAGATCCAGTGTCACATTGGGCATAACTTTTTATTGATGCGCATACGGTCAGTGCGACAATCAATAGTCGTAAGTGATTGGCTGTCATTTTAGATTTTACTAATTTTACGCCAATATACCATTCCATTAATTGCAACTCTCATTAAATATTGACCAGATGAAAATAATGACAAATCAATTACTTGAACATTATCTTTATCTAATACCTTATCTCCATTCATCGAGTATAAATCAATATCATAATTTCTGTTTCCATATAAATAAATATACGAGTCTGTAGGGTTTGGATAGATAATCATATCTGCTGTATTTATCTCTTCGAATGAAACAGTTTGACACCATCCTTTTAATTGATTTAAATTACACCCTTCAACCCCATTATTTTCAATTCGAACTTCGTCTGGATAATGATTAATTATTGTGCAAAAATATTCAATAGAGCAGTTCTCTAAAGCAGGATTGTTCCACACTGATAATCTGAAATTTGGTTCATCAAAAAATCTTATATCGTGTTCAAGATTAAACTCTTCTTGAGGTAAATTCATACCCTCAAGAATAAATACATTATGGAGATTGTCATTCCTAAATAATGAAACCCCAAAACCGACATTCTTAATATTAGGCAAAAGGTCGCTTAATTTATACAACTGATCTAACTTGTAAAAATTCAATTGCCCATTTACATTCACCAAAGAATTAAAATTATAATCATGGAAACTTTCTTTAAAATCAGAATCACCTATTACAAGGTTTCCAATTTCCTTAATCCCTTGAACTCCTTTTAAACTAATTTCGGAACATCCGTTAATAACAAGATCTTGAAGAAATTGTAATTGCTCAAGTCCATCAAATGAAAAGTTACTTGCACCAATAATTGAAAGAGTCAAATTAGCAGGAACATTGCCTAAAATATGAGTAAAATCATTCTGATTATGATTTTCAAAAATATGTAATGCAAAATTGGGTCGTTCAACTTTAAACCCAATTAAGTCACCACTTCCAACAAGTTCTAGACTGTTAATAATATTGAATCTTGCAAATTGCTTCAAATCACGAATATTGTTATTAAATTCAAAGCTTAAGGAGCCTATGGTATCAATTGAGTCGAGTGATAGCAAATTCTCAAGATTTGATATACGTAAACCTAAAGTATCAATTTTCTTTATTCTACCTATGCCATTTAAATTGCTAAGAGGAGCTTCTATAATATAAACCCCTTTAACATATTTGAAATCATTACACGCAATTAAATTCCTAATTGGATCTTGAGATTGGTAACCGGAAAGAATTAAATCAAATTTTATTGAATCACAATTTGAATACCGTTGCATAAAGCCATCAAACTGTTGTTGAGAAGTAAATTCAACGTACCCTATATATTCAAACTCTTTTAAATCACATTGACAAATGCAATTGTTAATAAAAATAAAGTATACCAGTATTGTTATAGAAAAGGGATACTTCTTCATATATCGGCCTTTTAAATTAAGTTAATTACATTCTGGATTAATTTCTGATTTGCATCTGTCAGCTGATACTTGCCATACACAAACATACTTGTAACTTCCAGTTCCAAGTGAGTAACAACATTCAGCCACCCCGAATGAATTTGTTGAAGTCTGACACCAAGGTGAACTTTGACCAGGCCAGATCAATTCAAAAGCAGTATTGGCAGATCCTGTAACTACTATGCAACATTCTCCTGCTCCATTATCATATGAGTATGAAACAGATACACTTGGAGCAGTAGATCCAGGATCGCAACATGGAGGATCGGAATTAATTATAGAGTTGATTAAATGAAGGCTGGGTTCAGAATTATTATTGGCAATATTAAACTTAACTAAAGAAATTGCACCCATTAATGACAATAGAATAAAAATACTAAAATTGAAAACCTTCATGATTTAAAATATGATTCATTTAATATAACAATTTTAGATAAAAATCACTCTAATCAAATTAAATATTTTAAGGAATAATTAAGACAATATTGCCTTATATATTGTAAGAGCAATTATGTTTATTTAATAAAAGTTAATCAACAAATGCTAACATCCGATAGCCCACACATCGGGGATATTAATAATAACTTAATTACTTAGGGAAATAATGGGGACTAAAAAGATAAACCCCCTCAAACATTAAGTCTGAAGGAGCTTACTGTGACCCCGGGAGGATTCGAACCCCCAACCCCCAGAGCCGAAATCTGGTATTCTATCCAGTTGAACTACGGGGCCATAATAGCGCTTAAAGATAGGGCTTAATTGAATTAATTAGACAGGGTAAAAGAAAAAATGAATTCTTAATTTATACTCTGAAGCTTAACCGTCGATTTTCCTCCATAAAATAATTGAATCGCAAAGACACCAGGCTCGAGATTATTGACATCCAATCTTTTGATAACTTCTCCCCTTTCATCTTTCAGCTTCCGTCCTGATGCATCATAAACAATCACACGATCTATGCGATCACTGGATTCAATTAAAATGTAATCATCCGCAGGATTGGGAAAAAGAACAATACCATTACTCTCGACGAGTTCAGTCGTATTGCTTAGTAAACCACCACAATCATCGTAATGGTCGAAATGAGAGCTGCTGTCGAAGACTAGATTCTCATCACCAGACTGGTATGCTGTAATCGTCAGGAAAAAGAGCATCATCTCTTCATCGGTATCTTCACCAAGGGTAATCAAGGATGGAGGGTTATTCGGATTATGGTGGTTATTGACCGTATTGTCATAAACTGCCCTTCCATAGACTTGCATACCGCCTTCCAGAATAATTGGCCTTTTATAGCCGTAGAATTTTTGCCAGTCAAAGTCCCATTTTGGTGTATGCACAAGATCTATGCGCTCTCCATTAGGCTTTTCAGCCCAGGCCTCCATTTCTGTGCAAATCAAATGCGCATGTGGCGCAATACCAATCAAGGTCAGTTTAGCAAACGGTACCGTCCACAGCTGGAAGAATTCCTTAAGCTCATTAGCGGGAATGACAAGGGGTCCATTAACCATTGCCGTAAAGTGATTCAAAACCGGCAGAACAAAAATCTCCCTTTGATCTTCCGTTGTCAGTTCCAGGTTAATATGGGTTTGATCTACCTCACCGACTGCGTATTCCGGGTAATGCACCTGAACAACAAGATTGGTCTTGGCCGGAATACGGATTCCCATATTTTCAGGAAAGACCTGGGGGTTCCCACCAGGAGCCCAGCCACCAATCAGCTGTGCATTATTGGAACCGATCCCGCCAAAACAGGTATAACCTATTTCCGGATCCGCAGCATCCAACTGATTCGGAATATTGGATGTGTCGTGATACAAAAGAACATGATGCACCGCTCTGGGATTGCCGGGTATTACTTCAATAGCTTTTACAAATACATCCTGGGGCATATCAACAGGAAAAACAAAGCATTTATACAAATCATTATCAGACAGGGGAGGTACTTTATATTCAGGTAACTCAATGACCAAGTCTGCATCTGGATATTGTTCAGTATTTTCAAATACCGGTTCTCCCGGACTGTCAAAACCGTGCAATGATTCCGGAGCCCCCGCCACAATCCAGTCTTCAAGAATCTTTATTTCTTCATCAGATAAGCTGTGATCTCCAATAAATGCGCGTTCAGGAAACTTGGCAGGCCATGGTGGCATCTCTCCAGAAAGAATATTGTCCATCACAAGAAAACGCCTGTTAAAGACATCATCATAATCAATCAATGAAAATGGAGCAACACCATTATCATTATGACATGAACCACAATGAGAATGAATGATGCAGGATATATCACGATTCCAGTCAGGGGTTTCCTGAGAATACGAATTACTTATTACAAATAGAACACAGACTAAAGGAAGAATATAGCGATTGCTCACAGTTAAAAATTTAATTCTAAAAATAACCAGAAAATAATAAACTAAGTCCAAGAGAATTTGTCTGCTTGCAGGCTCACAGGAAATAAATTGATTAAATTACTTCTGAAAACCGCTTCATTTTGAATTTCGTATCAGAAGTATTACCATTTCTTTTAGGTGGCTTGGTCCTGTTCCTTTTTTCGATTTATAAATTATCGAGAAACCTCAATCTTTTGTTTGGACAGCGTGCCAAGGAGCTTATTGCAAAATATACCGATAAGCTATTCAAATCCCTTCTTATTGGTATTGTGTTAACAATACTTCTTGATTCTTCCTCCGCTGTAATCATCCTGGCCATCGTTTTTATAAATGCCAATGCCTTGAAATTCAGGCATGCAATCGGAATCATAATGGGAGCCAATATCGGGACCACTGTTTCCAGTCAAATCATAGCAATGGACATAGCCCATTATTCTGCACTTATAATGGCAATAGCATTTGCATTGGAATTTGTTGTTAAAAAGGAAAAACATAAATATATGGTTCGAGCCATATACTATTTTGGTATGTTGTTCTTTGGCCTGTATATAATGGAAAATTCAGTATTGCCTCTGAAGGATAGCAGCTTTTTCGAAAATTACATCAACAGGATTGGGGAAAACGCTATCCAGGGTACTCTAACAGGTGGCTTGGTTACCCTTATTATTCAGTCATCAAGCGCTACAGTTGGAATTGCTATCATCCTGGCCAAGCAGAATCTTATCAGTTCCACAGCAGGAATAGCTGTTATGCTTGGTGCTGAATTAGGCACTTGTGCAAATACCCTTATTGCGACCGTTAAAGGCAATAGACAAGCAGTAAAATCAGGTCTGTTTCACCTTTTCTTCAATTTAAGCTCAATAATCATTGGGTTAATTTTTTTCCATGCCTTTGTAGATCTGGTCCTATTGATTTCAGGAGACGCTGCTATAGATAAGCAGATAGCCAATGCGCATGTACTGTTCAATATTCTAGGCGTTATCGTATTTCTTCCATTCGTAAATACCATCACAAACTTATTTAATATGATTTTGCCAGATCAGTCACGATTTGAATCCCATTATTTTAAAACCGATTATTATACAGAAGGTGAGCATAGTTTTTCAATTAGTATTGGCAACAAGACACCAGAACTTGATGCTTTTCTAAAAACAAAGGGATATGAATCATGGGCTTTTATAAGTGCCGAAAACCCGGCCTCGATTCCATTAGCCGAAAAGGAGAATTTAAAAAGAAGAGCGCAGCTGGAAAATATTTTAAATAGTGAATCCTACGAATTTATACACGGAAAAGGAAAATCGAGAACAGGAGACTGGCCTGCGGAAAACAGTCTTCTGATATTAAACATCAGCAAACAGAAAAGCATGAGCCTGGCAAAGGAGTTTGGACAAAATGCTTTTGTTTATGCTGAAGCAGGACAATCAGCAGAATTGGTTTGGGTATATTAATTTTCAATCAAAACATATACCCTACTGAAGCATTCAGATAGGAAAAATGATCAGGATGAAAGGTAGCTACGGCTTCAAGATCATAGCCTGCGTTGGCCATAGTCAATGCTACGGAGCCACCAAAACAATAACCAATGGCTCCTATATTCTCTGCATCAACATTTTCATTTGCCTTCAGACTGGCAACAGCTGCTTCAAATCGCGCTTTTGCTTCATCCATATTTGACATGACCATACCAGAGAATTTACCGGCATCCTCAGGGTGACTAGCCACTTTACCATCGCCATACATATCAAGAGCAAAGGCAACATATCCCAGTTCAGCCAGTTTATTTGCGCGGTCCCTAACGTATTGATTGTGACCCCACCATTCATGAATCACTATAACTCCAGGTCTTTTACCGTCCTGATTGGCATCATAGGCCAGATAGCCTTTCATGTCGGTTGAATCCGTTGAATAACTTATTTCCTGAGAGGCTAATTCAAATTCATTAGATTCCGGCATATTTTGAGTTTGAGAATCTTTTGAACTGTTGTTACATGCTACAATGGCAATAAAGCCAAAGAGAAGGAAGAAATTTAAAGGGGTTTTCATGGTTTATGTTTTGATGTATGCATTATAAACCCATATCAGAGCTCTAAGGTTTTTAAAACAATAAGAAATATTAACTGACTCCAGCTGTTACAGACATGACCAAGCGGCGGTGATGAAAAGCTTAAAGTGTTTGATATCATGGATCACATTGACTTGCATCAGTAAGAGTCCCAGGACATTTTTACATATTGTTATCTTTAAAAGTTTTAATTAATAAAGCATGAAATACAATTGCACATATTCATTGCTTATCACTTTTGCTCTCTTGACAATTGTAGTATTATTTAACTCTTGTCAACAAGAAGCTGAAACCACAAAGGCCGATTACAGGGATATGATTATCTCAGTTTATGCTCCAGCCGTAATTCAACCAAAAAACTTATACCGGGTGTATCCCAAAATTGGCGGTACAATTACAAAAATTCATTTTAATGAAGGAGATACAGTGATGGTATCAGATATCCTCGCCAAAATTGAATCTGACAAGGCCGATTATGAAATGGAGTCGGTAAAGCTGCAAAAGGAACTGGCTGAACAAAAACTTACGGGTAACAATAGTGAATTGCAACTACTGGATCTGGAAATCAATAAACTACAATCCCAGGTATACACAGACTCAATCAACTATGCCAGGAAGGAATCACTGTGGTTGCAGGAGATTGGATCTAAAACTGAACTGGATCATCTTAAATTGAAGTATGACCTGAGTTTGAAAAGCCTTGAATCAGCCATTACTCGTCGCGAAAACACTAAGCTTGAATTAGACAATAAACTCGAACAAGCAGAAGTACTCATTGACAGGTCTAGTTCGCTTCTTTCCGATTATAATATTTCTGCTGCAGCAAAAGGTAAAATCTATAGCATTACTAAAGAAGAAGGTGAAAGTATCCTACCCCAGGAATACTTCGCTGAAATTGGTTCAGCCAAGCAATTCATCATTGAATTACAAGTTGATGAAAAAGATATAGCTAAGTTGAAAACCGGACAGGAAGTTGTATTAAACCTAGATGCATACCCTGGAAAAGTATTTAAGGCTGAACTAAGGAAAATCTATCCTTCTAAAAATATCCGGACACAAAGTTTCAAATTGGAAGCAGAATTCTTAGGGGCCCCTGAAAAACTATACGCTGGCCTATCCGGGGAAGCCAACATCATCATAAAAAGAAAAGAAGATGTACTATCCATTCCCCTTGACTACCTTACAACAGACAACAAGGTTTTGACCAAGGATGGAGAAATTATATTGACGCTTGGAGAACGGAACATGCAGTACATACAAATTATAGAAGGCATCGACAGCACAACAATAATCCAAAAGCCTGATTGATGAAGGAACTGGGGCTTTTACTGCATATTACACGAACACATCTGATTTCTCGATTCAAACAGAGCAGTATTGCTGCACTGGGTGTCACTTTTGGCATTGGGACTTTTATCATATTGGTCAGTTTCATGACGGGTTTGAACGGTTTACTGGATGGTCTTATTCTCAACAGAACACCTCATGTACATATTTATAATGAAATAAAGCCAAGCGAGATTCAGCCCTTAGATCAAATCGAAGAGTGGAACAATGCGATAAATATAGTCAGGTCAATTAAGCCAAAACAAAGTCAGCTTAAAATCCATAATGCACCTGAATTGATTAAGCAATTAAAAAATGATCAACGTGTCATGGGTATTTGCCCTCAAGTCGGCGTAAAAGTTTTTTACCTGTCAAGCTCTATTGAACTCAACGGCCTTGTCAACGGTATTGATCCACGAGAAGAAGAAAGACTATTCAATTTTGAGGATTACATAACAGAAGGTTCTGTGGATGCTCTTGTCAGAAATAAACAAGGCATCTTGATTGGAGCAAGTGTAGCTCATAAATTATCTCTGGTAATAGGAGATCGTGTACAATTAAGTACTCCCAAGGGTGACATATTTCCATTAAAAGTCGTAGGCGTATTTCAAAGTGGCCTGGCTGAAGTAGATAACATTCAAAGCTATGTAAACCTGTCTATGGCCCAACAGTTGCTTGGAGAAGGAAGCAGTTATATAACTGACATCAATCTTAAGTTACATGATATAAACAAGGCTCCTCAAATGGCTGGTTATATAAGAGACAAGTTTCAGCTGAACGCCATAGATATCAAAGAAGCCAATGCCCAATTCGAAACCGGCACGACGATACGTAACCTGATTACTTATGCCGTTTCTATTACCCTTCTAATAGTTGCCGGATTTGGAATATACAATATTCTTAATATGCTGATTTATGAGAAAATGAATGATATAGCCATTTTGAAAGCCACTGGATTTTCTGGAAAAGATGTGCAAAAAATCTTTATAGGGCAGGCAATGGTTATTGGAATAATTGGGGGCCTCCTAGGATTGGTTTTAGGCTTTTTTGTATCAGTACTAATATCTAACACACCATTTGTAACGGAAGCACTACCAACAATAAGCACATACCCGGTCAACTTTTACCCAGAATTCTATATCATTGGTATGAGCTTCGCATTGGCATCCACATTCCTTGCGGGCTTCTTGCCGTCACTGAGAGCCAAGCATATAGATCCCGTTGAAATCATCAGAAAACAATAGAGGTGAAAAAAATACTATCAGCAAAAAATATAAATAAGTACTTTACCCAACCTGTATTATTTCATGTTTTAAAAGATATTAGCTTTGAGATTCAACAAGGTGAATTCGTAAGCATTATGGGAAAATCAGGTTGCGGCAAATCTACCCTACTCTATATTCTCTCCACCATGGACACTGAATACGAAGGAGAATTATACTTCAACGAAAACTTGATTACAGGGAAATCACACGAAGAATTAACACGTTTACGCAATGAGGACATCGGCTTTGTTTTCCAGTTTCATTATCTCCTTCCTGAATTTACAGTTTTGGACAATGTAATGATGCCAGCCTTAAAACTGGCTAAGAAATCCCATATAAAAATTCAGGAAGAAGCTATTCACAAACTTGATATGCTTGGGATAGCAGACCAAGCTCATAAAAAAGCATCGAGGATTTCAGGGGGTCAAAAACAGAGGGTAGCCATAGCACGAGCACTAATCAACAACCCTAAAATCATAATGGGTGATGAGCCTACCGGTAACCTTGACAGCAAAAACTCGGATAATGTATTCAGAATTTTGAGAGATCTGAGTGATAAGGAAGGGCTGTCTCTTCTTGTGGTGACCCACGATGAAGATTTTGCTGCGAATACTGACCGCACTATAATCATGGAAGATGGTCGGATCATAGATCAATAACATGTAACAAATTGAAATCAAGGCTAAAAAACAGAAAAAGTCTTGACTGTTAATATACTTTATCGTAATATTGCAATATAATAATATGGGACTTACACGAACTGAAATATTTACGGATAAGCAAAACCAGATTGCACGCATAGCTAAAGCATTGGCTCATCCTGCGCGCATAGCGATTCTTCAACAACTGATAAAGGAAAAAACTTGCATTTGTGGGCAGCTTGTCATTGAGATTGGTCTTGCTCAGGCAACAATATCACAACACCTAAGAGAGCTCAAAGAGGCAGGTCTTATAAAAGGTGTGATTGATGGCCCCAAAGTATGCTATTGCCTGGACATCAGCAGTTTGAAAGAAATTAAAGCCATTTTTTTAGAATTCACATCAGAAGCTATTGCTTCTATAACTGAATGTTGTTAATAAAAAACTTACTATGAAATTATCCGAATTAAAATCCAAACTCGATACTATAGATGAATTGCACTTTCAACTGCCTAATGGGTCTTCTGTACCTTCTCATTTTCATGTCACTGAAATAGGCTCAGTGCATAAAAAATTCATTGACTGTGGCGGAACCATACGTGAAGAGCGCTTTATTAACTTCCAATTGTGGAGCTCTATTGATATCAACCACCGCCTACAGGCTAAAAAACTAAAGGACATTATTTCACTCTCACAAGAAGTATTGAAACTTGAAGACCTGGAAATAGAAGTAGAACATCAGGGAGAAAGTACTGTTGGCAAGTACAAGCTGGACTTTGATGGAGATATATTCATTTTAACTCCAACTCATACCGACTGCCTGGCAAAATCAAATTGCCTTATCCCTGCTGTAAAGCAAAAACTTAAATTATCAGAGTTGAGCTCAAGCAATTGTTGCTCAGGAAATGCTTGCTGATGTTCATTAGAAGTGTTGAAGAGTCGGATTATCCTTCTATTGCCACAATTTACAAACGAGGGATAGATACAGGTCTGGCTACATTTGAAAAGTCTGTCCCCAGTTGGGATAAATGGAATGCCAGCCACCATGACTTTGCCAGATTGCTTGCTATACAAGACAGTAAAATAACTGGTTGGGCAGCTCTTGCACCTGCCTCAGGCAGATGTGCCTATGAAGGTGTTGCAGAGCTTAGTATCTATGTCCACGAGTTAGCAAGAGGTAAAGGTATTGGTACCTTACTCATGGACAGACTTATCCTGGAGAGCGAAGAAAACAACATCTGGACTCTACACTCCAATGTCTTTGGCACTAATGAACTAAGTATAAAGCTTCACCTCAATTGCGGATTTCGGATTGTAGGCACAAAAGAAAGAATCGCGCAACTCGATGGTGTCTGGCATGATAATGTTCTACTTGAAAGAAGAAGTAATAAAATTAGTTTATAAATCATGAAAACAATTAAATTCTTAATCTTGCTAATCTCGACCTTGTTCACTCAATCTTCAATTGCACAAAATATGAACGATCAGCTTAAATCCAACATCAAGGAATTAGCTTCTAGCTTTGATCTTATTCCTGATCAGAGAAAATCTGAACTAAAAGACTTTTCTCAAAGTATAAAAAATGATCTGGCTAATGACAATCAAAGCCGGTTAATATTTGTATGCACTCATAACTCCAGAAGGAGTCAATTATCCGAAATCTGGATGCGTACTGCAGCGCATTATTATGGAATAACTGGGATACAATCCTATTCAGGTGGTACGGAATCTACTGCTTTTAACTCCAGAATGGTTGATGCAGTCAAGCGATATGGTATTGAACTTGAAGTATTAGATAAAGGTGATAATACCGTTTATCAGCAGATCATAGCAGGAAAATATTTTGGACCTAAGATGTTTTCAAAAAAGTATGACGATACACATAACCCTGATTCAGATTTCATAGCAGTAATGGTGTGTAGCGATGCCGATCAGAAATGTCCTTTTGTGCCAGGTGCTCAATCACGTATTGCATTACCCTACCTGGATCCAAAGGCTTATGACAATACACCTGACGAACAGAAAGCTTATGATGATAAGGTCATTGAAATTGGAAGGGAGATTCTATATGTAGTTTCTCTATTGAAAACAAATAAGTAAAGCTGGATCATTGAAGCCTGGATGATTCTATTTTTAAAGCGATTCCAATGATTTGATGGCAAATCCCTAATTTGTCACAAAATTAACAGGATGAAGAATTATGCAATGCCTTTCATAATATTGATCAGTATTCTATGTATTAATCCAATCTTTAATCAGGATTCTGACATATGGAAGCAATTAGAAGAAATTGCACATATTGACCAAAAGCTGATGGTTCCTATGAGAGACGGCGTCAGGCTATGCACAGATGTGTACAGACCAAAAACCACTGAAAAAGTACCAATTATTTTTTCCAGAACACCATATAACTTTAATGAGTGGGGAGATGGTGAACGTAGAACTCGCACCGCACAGCGTGCCTATGAAGCGGTAAAAAAAGGCTATGCATACGTCGTTCAGAATGAAAGAGGAAGATATTTTTCCGAAGGCGAATGGGATATTTTAGGCCTACCCCTTACCGATGCTTACGATGCGTTTACATGGATGGAAAATCAGGAATGGTCCAATGGGAAAATAGGACTGTATGGCTGCTCCTCTACAGCCGAATGGCAAATGGCTGCTGCGACCCTGAACCACCCTGCTCTGGCTGCTATGGTGCCTCAGGGTTACGGAGCCGGTGTTGGACGTGTTGGTGACTTCTATGAACAAGGTAACTGGTACCGCGGAGGTGCTCAGCAGATGCTTTTTACTGCCTGGCTGTATTCCGTTGAACATGATAAATTCAAACCGCGGATCCCTTCTGGCGCCAGCCAGGAAGATCTCATCAGGATAAGCAGGTTTTACGATCTTGCTCCAGAAAACCCATCGGTTGACATGTCGGAGGCGCTCAGTCATTTGCCTGTAAAAGACATTATAAAAAATATCAATGGCAAGGAAGAGATCTATGACAAAATGATCAAAAGAAAGCCAAATGATCCTGCCTGGTTTGAAGGTGGACTTTATCATGATGATAAAGTAATTACAGTGCCTTCTTTCTGGTTTTGTTCATGGTATGATGTCTCAATCAGTCCAAATATTGCTTTGTTCAATCATGTCAGAAACAATGCTCGTAGTAAAGACGTTCGAGACAACCAATATCTGGTTATCGCACCCACTTTACATTGCCGCTATACCCGAGCGACCGAGAACACCATTGTTGGAGAGCGCTCTGTCGGTGATGCACGTCTCAATTATGATGAACAGATATATGCTTGGTTCGACCTGTGGCTAAAAGGCGAGTCCAATAAGTTTAAGGAAGAAATACCTAGAGTACAATATTATACCATGGGCTCCAACAAATGGCAAAGCAGTGAAACCTGGCCTCCGGAAAATACCCAGATGACTAAATACTATTTGAATAGCAAAGGTCAAGCAAATTCACTACTCGGAAATGGGCAATTGCAGATAGATCTTCCGGAAGAAGACTCAAATTCTGATCATTTTACCTATGACCCTATGAATCCGGTTCCTTCCTATGGCGGCAATGTATGTTGTACTGGAAATGCCATTCAGGGGGGCTCTTTTGACCAGCAACATATGGAAACGCGAAATGACATCCTCGTTTATACGAGCGATCCCCTTGAAGAGGGTATTGAAGTTACTGGATTTATTAATACAAAATTGTATGTCAGTTCCGATGTCAAGGACACCGACTTCACCATCAAGCTCATAGATGTTTATCCCGATGGCCGAGCATACAATCTCGATGAAACAATTCAAAGAGCGCGTTATAGAGAGGGCTACGATAAGGAAGTCTTTATGAAGGAAGGAGAGATTTATGAATTGAAGCTAACACCTCTTTCAACCAGCAATTATTTTGAAAAAGGCCACAGCATCCGCATTGAGATCAGCAGTAGTAATTTTCCCCGATTCACAAGAAACCTAAACACAGGTGGAAATAATTTTGATGAGGTCAATGCTGTCACGGCACATAATACGATACATCATTCTAAAATGTATGCTTCGTATATAGAACTACCTATAGTGAAATGATTCATTCAATCATTTACTTGTAATACAGGTTCAAAATATCATCCATATTTAGGAATTTGAAATTCTGGGCGTCAAGGCTATTGTTGGTGTAATTAAATCCATCTTGTGCTACAAAGAGGCCTGAATTAAAGCGCGGAGAGAAATTATGTGATGATATTTCTATACCGTCAGTTTCTTCAACACCATCGATATTATCACTGCCAATAATCTTGAAACTAAAAAGATAATTGTGTGATTTATTCATATCAAAAACTGCGTAAGAAAAATTCCCTTGCGAGCTTAAAAACAATAATGTTTTATCGCCTTTATCATATATACTCAATCCTTCTACATCTGATACAATGCTTTTGTTAGTCAAAACAGAGCTTTCCTTGATAAATTGTATCTCTGAGTATTCATCTTTATTTAAACTCAAACACCACACGCCCAAATTCTCTTCTCCAACATATAAAGAATTGGAACGATCATGAGAAACCATACCTTCTGTCTGTGAGTCAAATTGCATTTCATAAATTAAATCTAATTCATAGCTCCCTTCACGGCTTTTTAATTCAAACTGCTGAAAATATCCATTCTTGCCATTTATGATAACATATAATCGCTTGTTAGCAACAGGATAAGCCAAACAAAAGCCATATATATCATCAATTTTTGTAGTATCGACTTTAAATTTTTCACCCATGAGATTAGATACTTCCCCATTCTTTAGAATTGAAAACAATTCAACACTCTGATCAGATCTGTTTGTACATCCCAAAATATCCAATGTATCAGAACCTATAACGACATCTTGTTTGACATCACCGTTGTTGATTTTACCTATTGGGTAATATTGCGTTTGCCGACCTTCGAGGTCAAAAGCAACAAGCCCACCTTTTTTGTTGATCCATAGATTATGGATGACTCAGGATTACTTTTATTATACCAGATAGCAGGATCATCTGCAGCATCATCGATATTATCAACCGCAACGGCTTCTGTCTCAATCGCAGCAATAAGTTTTAATTCGATTTTAGCCTGAGCAGCATATGCATCTGCTAGTTCTAGAGAATCTTCTCTAGCCTCTAGATCAGTGTTAAGATAATCTGAATTGTTTTTACTGTTCTCTGTATTACAAGAGACTAGGAGCAAAATAAAACTGAAAAAATATATATAGTTATTCATAGGAATATCTAAATACTAAAAAATGAGGGAGCACAATGTGTGCTACCTCATTAAAATCTTATTCGCTCAATTTATCTGTTGATATCATATTTAAGCCCAAGATCAAATCTCACATTATAATACTCTGATTGCATAGTTCGATCTGAAACACCTTGAAAATAACCCATGCAGAGGAATATCCTCCAAGGCTAAAGCTTCGAAGGATAATAAAAAAGCCCCGCCGGAGAGGCAGGGCAACTCAATCAATAAACCAATCTCATAAAAAGAAAAGTTATAATAATATTCAGGCAGCTCACTTTTGAGCCCTGATATTATGAAAAAGACGAAATCCATGATAATTCGTCGCACCATTGGCGCAACTCGGTTCGATTATCAGATTCTAGTTTACTTCATGTCATCTTAACGATCCCATGAGTTTTGGTTGATTGTTTTCAATTCAAGGCATTCACATCTGACACGCCTATTCTATTTAATCTACATTATCGTGAAAAAAGGAATTATTCCTTTCAATAACAGGTCCATCGCTATCATCGATATTGATGCTCAGTTTAGAGCTTCCGCCATCATTGCGTTTATTCACATCATCAAGCAATATCTCTCTTCGTTTGTAAGCCGGAATCTCTTCCATTTCAGCAATTATCCTAGGGCTATCCAATGGCTTGGTCGTTCTATTTCGAATCTCTTCAAGCCTGTTTCTTTCAGCAGTATTTATTTCTCTGTGAACGGGAGCTTCATAGCTGTCTGTTCCTGAGTTCACATAAGGGTCATTATTATTCGATGGTGGTGTGTTTTCCCTGACCGCCGGCTCGAGGTCATCAAACTCAATGACGTTTTCCTGCTTTGATTCAAATGCTGGAGTTTCAACATGTTCTTCATCCAGATCAAATGGATCTTCCAGTGATACTCTTATATCCTTTCTGGACATCTCTTCTATTCGCTTCTTACCTTCATCAAATCCTGTTGCAATTATGGTTACGCTCAGTCCGTCCCCCAACTTCTCATCCGTGCAATTGCCCCATATCATATGGGTACCATATCCTGCTTCCTCTTGAATGTAATCCGTGATCTCCGTTATTTCATCCATTGTCACTTCATTAGTTCCAGAAGAAATGTTCAACAATATGTGTTGAGCGCCTCGAATATCATTATCCTCTAGCAATGGAGAATTAATAGCTTGTTCTACAGCAATACGTGCTCTGTCTTCTCCTTCAGCTTCAGCATATCCCATAATCGACACACCAGAATTCTTCATTACAGTATTGACATCCTTAAAGTCGACATTGATATATCCTGGAAGGGTAATAATCTCCGCAATACCACGTGCAGCAGTAGTCAATATATCATCAGCTTTTGCAAAAGCATTCTTTAAACTGAGATTGCCAAACTCCTCACGCAATCTGTCATTTGAAATGACAAGGATACTGTCCACATTCTTTTTAAGATTTTCAAGTCCTTCAAGAGCTTGATTTCTTCTTCTCAAGCCTTCAAATTTGAAAGGCAATGTAACGATTGCTACTGTAAGCATATCCATCTCCTTGGCCGCCTTAGCAATTATAGGAGCTGCACCAGTTCCCGTACCACCGCCCATGCCGGCGGTTATGAAAACCATTTTGGTTCCACTCTCTAAAAACTTACGTATTTCATCAATAGATTCAATACATGACTGTTTGCCGACCTCAGGCACTGAGCCTGCTCCCATACCTTCCGTCAGGTTTGGTCCTAATTGAACCTTGATGGGTACTGGACTGGCTTCAAGAGCCTGATTATCCGTGTTACAAATGGCAAAATCAACTCCGTGAATGCCTTGTCTGTACATGTAAGCCACTGCATTTCCGCCTCCGCCTCCTACTCCTATGACTTTTATGATCGAATTATGTCTTTCCTCGAATAACATGATTATGAGTTTTGCTTTTGAATAATTTTAAAATTCGGTGTCAGGACTGACTTCAAAAAATTCCTTTGTATATGTAAATATTTTCTTGTACCATTTATTACGCGGATGTTCAGAATCATCTCCATCTTCGCTTTCTTCCTCCAACTCCGCGTCAGTCGGCAGCTTGGAATATTTCAGATTATCGATAGCTATACTGAGCAAGCCGACAGCCGTACTGTAAATAGGACTGGCAAGCATGCTTGAATAACCATGAGCCAGATGCTCGATAGGTTGACCTATCCTAGTCGAAAGTCCTGTATGGTATTCTGATAGCAGATCAATATTATTGAGCAAGGATCCACCACCGGTAAGTACAATACCTGCTATAAGCTTAGACTCATAGCCAGACCTCTTTATTTCCCAGAGTACATAATCGAATATCTCACTCAATCGTGCCTCTATAATCTTGGCCAGGTTCTTTTCTGATATCTCTTTGAAATCTCTTCCTCTGAAGCCAGGAATAGTTATGATCCTGTTATTTTGTATTTCTTTAGACAAGGCTGAGCCAAATCGTACTTTTAGCTTTTCAGCCTGATCTTTCATCACTGTACATCCCTCTTTAATATCGTTGGTTACAACATTGCCTCCGAATGGAATAACAGATGTATGTCGAATTATACCATCCTTGAAAATTGTGATATCCGTAGTACCGCCACCTATATCGACAAGGGCAACGCCAGCTTCCTTTTCCTGTGGCGTCAAAACTGCTTTTGAAGAAGCGATAGGCTCGAGTGTGATATCAGCCACTTCTAGCCCGACCTTTTCCACGCAGCGCATAATATTACGTGATGCAGATATCTGACCTGTTATGATATGAAAGTTGGCTTCGAGCCTAACTCCAGACATACCAATAGGATCTACAATATTACTTTCGTCATCCACTGTGAACTCCTGTGGAAAAACATGAAGAATCTTATCTCCAGGAGGCAAGACAAGCTTGTGCATATCGCTTATCAATTTGCTAACATCAGCCTCGTTAATTTCTGACTCAGGATCATGTCTTACCAGCAATCCATGGTGGTGGATGCTTTTTATATGCTGTCCTGCAATGCCGACGTGAACGCGACCAAACTTGGTTTTGGCATTATTTTGTGCGATTTGAACAGCTTCATTAATAGCTTTGACAGTCTTATCGATATTGGATACGACTCCTCTCGAAACCCCCTCTGAAGGGACGGTTCCAACGCCTAAAACTTCAATCTTACCATATTCGTTCTTGAATCCGGCAATGGCACAGACCTTAGTAGTCCCAATGTCTACTGCAATGGCGATTTGTTTGTCAGTGTAATTATTTTCGTTCATACGAATGAGTTTTAAATTCTATAAACCGGTTATCAGGTATCTTTTTGTCTTCCTATGATCTGTCCTTTGTATTTCAGATCCAGTTCATCAAACTTTTCAAGACCTATATTCTTGATGCCTTTTTCGTAATAAATCTTAAGCTTGTATATTTTTTCATCCAAATCCTCCACCTCGCCTATCAGTATTTTATCTCTCCCCACTTTTGGAACTATTGTCAATTCATCCTTAGAATCAATATGTATTTGCTCCACAAGAGCACTCAGAAAAATATCATCGTGTACCTTTCGCGCCAGTTCCAAGACAGCGTTCAGGTTGTTATCTTCTTTCTCCTTATAGGCTTCTTGATAGCCGTCTACGTGACCGGTTACAACAGGAACCCTAAAAGTCTCTGTTACAGGGATTTGTGTTCCCTTATAATCAAGATAATAGTCATCCGCGTTGGTCTGATCAATCCTGACTATAGGTTTCTTTTGTGCAACAGAAATCACCAGAATGCCATTCTTGTCCAGGTAGATGTCTGCATCATCTATCCTTGAATTCTTGATAAGGCTCATTTCAAGTTGTTCAATTTTCAACTCTTTTAATGCGGCAATTTCAAGGGCATAGCCTAATTCAAATTTGAGTAAATCCCTGATTTCCTTTTCGTCAATCAACTCTTTCCCATCTTCCAGCTTGGAGATAACAATCGTTATGTTATCGACTGGTTGATTCAATCGTCGGGAAATGTTTATAAGCAAGAAAGCAGTCAAGCCTGCGGCTAAAGCCATCCTGAACACTTTCCAAAAATCAACTGCATTAAACATATTTCCCAAAATCTTTTTCTTTTAAAACATCTATCATCTCTTGATGATACTTATCTATATCAGATGCGCCCAAAGTAATAATAACATCAAGCTCTTCTGATTTTTCTTTCATTGTTTCAATCAAGTGCTTTGCTTTTAAAAGCATCTTGTCATCATTGCGGATCAGGTTGAATATCATTTCAGATTGCACACCTTTTATTGGCAACTCACGTGCAGGATAAATATCCAAAAGCCATATCCTGTCCAAAGCTTCAAGAGCAGATGCAAATTCCTTGTAAAAATCATTTGTCCTACTGAACAGATGCGGCTGAAAAATACCTGTCACAGTTCTGTGAGGGTATAAAGCCTGCACTGTTTCAATCGCCTTCCTAAGCTCTTCCGGGTGATGTGCATAATCATCGATTAATACTCTCCTGGCATTGTAAAGGGTTTCAAACCTTCTTTGAATGCCTCCAAAGTCCTGCATCGCTCTTTTAGCATCTTCTAGATCCAGATCAAGCCATTGTGCAATAAAAAGGGCTATGCTTGCATTTGAAACATTATGCTCACCAGGCATACATGTAAAAACATTTTCAAGACCTCCTCCAGGTCCTTTATAATTGAAAATGTACTTTCCAGACTCTATCCGTATCTCATTGTACTCAAAGTCTTCTCCCTGGGTAAACACTCTGATCTTACGTTCCCTCATCCTGTCGCTCCAGGAATTTGAAAACTGCTTTTCAAGTCCTTCTGTAAGCACAAGAACACCTCCTTCAACAATCTTGCTGCACAATTCCTCATATGCTTCAACCATGCTTTTCCTGTCTTTATAAATATCCAGGTGATCGGCATCCATACTCAGAATGACGAGTATTTCAGGTCGCAAATGCAAAAAGGATCGATCGAATTCATCTGCTTCGAGTACGCAATACTCTGAAGCCCCGGGCAAATAGTTTGAATCGTAATTTGACACGATACCTCCCAGGAAAGATGATGCTTCCAATCCGCAATATTTCAATACGTGGGCCAGTAAAGAACTTGTGCTCGTTTTGCCGTGGGTACCTGCAATAGCTATCGCCTTGTTTTCACGACTGATTATACCCAGCACTTCAGCTCTTTTCTTTATGACATATCCATTTTCAACAAACCATTGCAATTCCTTATGTGTCTTAGGAATGGCCGGTGTATATACCACCATGTCAATTCCGTCAGGAATTTTTCCCGGGTTGTCATCATAATGAATTTTCATACCCTCAGCTTCCAGCTTTCTGGTAAGCTTTGTTTCTGTGAGATCATAGCCAAAAACTTCAATTCCCTTGTCCATGTAATAGCGTGCTATGGCACTCATTCCTATTCCCCCAATACCAAGAAAATAGAGTTTTCGGTATTCCTCTGATTTTTTCATTGAGCCAGTGAAATAATCTCATCAGCAATAATATCACCCGCCCCTGGCGCAGCCATTCTACGGATGTTTTCACTCAGACGTTTCTGAGTGTCTTTATCTTCCAAAAGTTCCAAAGCCCGATCCAGCAGAATATCATTTGCTTCCTTGTCTTCAATCATTATAGCTGCCTTATTATCAACAAGCGCCTGAGCATTCTTACGTTGATGATCCTCAGCAACATTAGGTGACGGTACGAAAATAGCCGGTTTTCCAACCAGGCTGATCTCCGATATAGTGAGTGCACCTGCGCGACAAATAATGCAATCCGATATACTGTAAGCGTAATCCATACGATCAATAAAAGGCAGGATTTTTACGTGTTCACAAGCAGCCAATGGAGATTTTGAAAATTCTTCATAGTATGCCTTCCCTACTTGCCATAAGAACTGTACATCGCTTAATGCTTCAATACGAGACCACTTATTGTATATCGCATTATTGATCGCTCGAGCTCCCAGGCTTCCTCCAAAAATGAATATGGTTTTCTTATTCTGATCCAAATCGAAATAGCTCATGGCTTCAGAAGTCAATAACTCCACTGATAATAAATCCTTCCTTACCGGATTTCCGGTAAACTTAATTTTATCCGAATCAAAAAACCGTTCCATTTGAGGATAAGCCACACAAATTGTCTCCGCATTTCCAGCGAGTAATTTATTGGTTATCCCGGGGTAGGAATTTTGTTCCTGAATCAGTGTAGGAATTGATTTCATCTGGGCCATTTTCAGAACCGGACCGCTTGCGAAACCGCCTACGCCAACAACAACATCGGGCTTAAACTTTTCAATGATCTTTTTTGCCTTCCACAAACTGCTTACCAGTTTGATAGGAAAGGATATATTTCTCAGCAGCTCACCCCTATGCAATCCACTGATCCACAGTGACTCAATCGGGAATCCCGCTGCCGGGACTTTTTCCATTTCAATTTTACCTTCCGCACCTACAAAAAGAATGTCTTCAATTCCTTTCGATTTGAGTGCCTGGGCTATAGCTATGGCAGGATATACATGACCTCCAGAACCTCCTCCACTAATAATAATTTTCATACTTCAAGCGATTCCTGCCAATGATATTTTTATCCATCTTCTCTTCAGAGATGGACTGTTCTTCTTCCATTATTTCAAAAGCACTGTACTCTTCTACATACCTGCTGACACTTAAGATGATACCCAGAGATATACAGGTAAATAATATCGAGGTGCCACCCATACTGATTATAGGTAATGTCAATCCTGTAACCGGTACCAGATTTACAGAGACAGCCATATTAGCAAAAGCCTGTATGACGACATTCAGACATAGACCGATTGCCAGTATCGATCCAAAGGTCTTAGGGCATCGCGTCACCATGCTGGTGCACCTGTAAAGTAATCCAAGGTACAGGGCGACTAATGTGAATGCGCCTATCAGGCCATATTCCTCACAAATAATTGCGAATATGAAATCCGCATAGGCGTAAGGCAGATAATTTCTTTGCAGGCTATTGCCTGGCCCAACACCAAAAAACTCTCCGGAAGCAATTGCTATTTTGGATTGTACTATCTGATAGCCTCCTTCAGATCCACCCCAGAATTCATTGACCCTGGCAATCCAGGTATCCAGTCGTACCAATTCCGGAAAGGCGGTTCCAAGGATTATTAAAAAGGCCAAACCGACAGCACCTACAACAGCTAACAGAACTATATAATTCATCGAGACGCGACCGATAATCATCATCAGAAGACAGGTCATAAAAAGCAACAATGCTGTACTTAAGTCAGAAGGCGCTATCAACATACATACCAGCACCACTGGAATGATCAAAGGAATGAAAGCACTCTTCAGATCTTTTATGACATCCTGCTTTTTAGCAATGGACCGGGCTATATACATCACCAGGGCCAGCCTTGCCAGGTCAGAGGTTTGAAATCTTTGATCTATCAATGGAATATCGAGCCATCTACGTGCATCGTTGATTTCGGGACCAAAACCCAAAGTATAAATCAACAAGGGTACCGAGATAAGCAATAACATCGGAGCCAGACGCGAATAGAACATATAATTGAAGCGATAACTCATATACATGGCCACCAGCCCCAATGTCAGCAAGAGTCCGTGCTTAATCAGGTAGTATTCGGTATTGCCACTTCTTTTCAGAGATGCCTCATGACCAACAGCACTGTATACCGCCAACAATGAACAAAAGACTAGTATGGTGACAATGAGCCATATGCTCCTGTCTCCTTTTAATCTGTCATATATGTTACTGATCGAAATCATCCAAGTATTTAATTACAGAGTCTTTAAAACTTTTTCCTCTGTGTTCGTAATTATCAAATAAATCAAAGCTTGCGCATGCAGGAGACAGCAATACTGTGCCTTCTCCAACGCGTTCAGCCGCCCACCGTACGGCCTCATCCATATTTTCTGTGGTCAAAATCCTGTCTTCCAGATAACTGAAATGAGACCGCAGCTTTTTATCATCAGTGGTCAGACATACCAAGCCTTCAAGCTTACCTTCAAGGGCCTTATCCAGCTGTGCATAGTCATTGCCTTTGTCAACTCCTCCGGCAATCCATACAAGCTTGCCATTAATTGAATCGAGACCAACAAGACAGGAGTCCACATTTGTAGATTTACTGTCATTGATATACTCGATTCCTCTATAGCTTGCCACGAGCTCCATCCTGTGTTCAACAGGCTCAAATGTCTGCAATGCCAAGTCGATATCGGTATCGCTAATGCCCAGACGCCGAGCAATCAACACCGCGACAGAAGCATTATAGGCATTATGCCAACCTCTGATTTGCATTTCAAAATAATCGCCTGTCTCCATTGAGACGAGCTGTTTTCTATCTTTATTTTCAAGCCAAAGCACCTTGCTTTCGACTGGAAATTCTTTAATCAAAACATTCTGAATTTCATTTGACCGATTCAGGACCAAAAGACCTTCAGATTTTGTTGCCAATGCAAGATTCCATTTGCTCCTGGCATAGTTTTTAAAATTGTAATCGTAACGGTCCAGGTGATCGGGTGTGATATTTAAAATCACTGAAAATTCAGAACTGAATGTGTTTATATCATCTAACTGAAAACTACTCAGTTCAAGAACGATCCAATCATAATTAGCATCCATGGTAAGCAGGCGGGCAAAGGAATAACCTACATTACCGGCTTGAGCACAATTGATTCCTGAGTTTTCAAGTATATGATGGCATAATTTGGTAGTTGTAGTTTTCCCATTACTTCCCGTAATGCCAATAATTTTACCATCATAGAACCTTGAAGCAAACTCTATTTCTGAAATAATCTCTTTATGCCTTAGTCGAAAATATCTGATCACTTCAGCTGTACCAGGAATACCCGGACTCTTTACAATTACATCTGCTTTTTCTAGTATTTCAAAACTGTGTCCCTCTTCTTCAAAAGGGATATTATTTCTAAGTAATTCTTCTTTATAATCTTCTCTGATTTTTCCATAATCAGAGACAAAAACCTCTAACTCGTTTTTCTTTGCAAGCAAGGCTGCTCCAACACCACTTTCTCCAGCACCGATTATTGCCACTGTATTCATAAGTCATCATCTAACCTTAAGTGTTATAATCGTCAAGACAGCCAGAATTATCGCTATTATCCAGAATCGCACAACAATCTTGGTTTCGTGCCAACCCTTTTTCTGGTAGTGGTGATGCAATGGAGACATTAAAAATATCCTCCGGCCTTCACCATATTTCTTTTTTGTGTATTTAAACCATGACACCTGCATGGTCACGGAAAGTGTTTCCATCAAAATGATTCCACACATAATTGGGATGAGTAATTCTTTTCTAAGGATTATAGCCATTACCGCAATGATAGCTCCCAAAGCCAGGCTTCCTGTATCACCCATAAAGACGCTGGCGGGATAGGAGTTATACCACAGAAAACCAATGCATGCCCCAATCAGGCAAGCTGAAAAAATCACCAGTTCTTCAGTATGTGGGAGGTATAAAATATTCAGGTAATCCGCAAAAATTGCGTTACCTGAAACATAGGCCAAAATCCCTAAAGCAGTTCCAATAATGGCTGCTGTACCTGACAACAGTCCGTCAAGGCCATCTGTTAGATTCGCTCCATTGGATACAGCTGTTATAATAAAAATGAAAAGTGGTATCAAGACTATCCAAACAAGCTGCAGATTACGGCCTGTAAAAATGGAATAATTCAATTGATTATTTTTAAGAAAGGGCATGTTCGTTATTGGCGCCTTTACATAAGCTACCTCTTTACGAACAGGGGATTGATTAAGCTTTGGTATGCTGATCTCAAAACTCTCAATAAGCTCCCAATTGTTTTGTTGGGCCGCTTCTACCGGAACCCTAACTACAACATCGGAATGCCAAAGCATGACCAGTGCTATAAAAAGTCCAAGAACAATCTGTCCCACCAATTTAAACTTGGCTTTCAAACCTTTCTTATCGTTTTTGAAGACCTTTATATAATCATCGATAAAGCCGATTAAACCAATCCAAACAGTGGTTACAATCATCATGATGACATATATGTTATCCAATCTGCATAATAGCAGAGTGGGCACCAGGATAGCAATGATAATTATGACTCCACCCATGGTAGGTGTTCCTTGCTTATCGATCTGACCTTCAAGACCCAGATCTCTAACTGTTTCGCCTACTTGCAATCTTTTCAAAGAACGTATCAGCTTTTTTCCGAACACCACAGAAATCAATAGCGATAGTATGATGGCTAACCCGGACCTGAAGCTTATATATTGAAACAAACTGGCACCTATCCAGTCTTGTTTTTCTAAGTATTCAAATAAATAATACAGCATAATTTCTTTTCAAAATAACAGATTGCAGTAGGGTTCAAATCTTTATTTGAATAGTCCTACTGCAACTGTTAAAACCAACCTGAGAATGATAATAGAACCTATTCTTATATATCCTCTCCACGCATCATTTTGCGCAGTATTTCTTTGTCATCAAAAGGAGTCTTTTGTCCCTTTATCTCCTGGTACTTTTCATGGCCTTTTCCGGCCACCAGGATGATGTCTGATTTTTGGGCTATCAGCACTGCTGTTTTAATCGCTTGCTTTCTATCGCTTATTCGAACTGTCTTTTTCTGTAATTCTGATTCCAACTCAGTTGTCATGTCATCCAGAATCTTTTCAGGATCTTCATCCCTCGGATTATCGGAAGTAAATATGCTTTGATCAGCTATCCGGGCAGCAATCTTTGCCATTATCGGTCTTTTGGTTTTATCCCGGTTACCTCCGCATCCAAGAACAGCTATAAGTCTCGAATCATTTTTCTTTACCGCTTTAAGACACTCCAAAACTTTTTCGAGTGCGTCCGGCGTATGTGCATAATCAACGACAGCTGTAAACTCTACGCCTTCTTCCTTGATTATATCCAGCCTACCCTCTGCGGCTTTTAACTTACTCAGTCGAATTAAAACATCTGTTTCATCTTCACCCAAACAAGTAGCTGCAGCAAAAACAGCCAGGGCATTATAGGCATTGAAGTCTCCGATCAACCTTAGAAACAATTCATGATTGTTGATTTTCATCTGAAGTCCTCCAATATCATTCGCTATGATCCGTCCCTTAAAATTTGCCGGCCTTTTTAAAGCGTAGCTATGAACTCTGGCCTTACTGTTCTGGACCATCACCATCCCTCTTGGATCATCAATATTTACGACAGCATCTGCATCCTGGTCAAGATCATCGAATAGCAGCTTCTTTGCTTCTATGTAATTATCAAAGGTCTTGTGATAATCCAGGTGGTCATGCGAAATGTTGGTAAACATGGCTAAGCGGAGTTTCAAACCCTTTAAGCGCCCCTGATCTAGAGCATGACTACTTGCCTCCATAAACACATGAGTAATTCCAAGCTCTTTCATATCATGAAGCATAGCTTGCAAGCTCACCGGATCCGGAGTAGTTAATTGAGCAGGCATCTCTTCCCCGCCATAGCAGATTGATATTGTCGATATCAAGCCACAGGAATAACCCAGATCACTGAATAAGTCATAGAGTAGTTTAACTGTTGTCGTCTTACCATTGGTACCCGTTACAGCTACCACATTCATATCAGTACCAGGGTCTTCGTAAAAGCTTCGTGCAATTCGTACAGAAGATTCTCTGGCATCATCGACAAGCACAAATATGAGCTTCTCACTTTGCCTGATATAAGACGCGTCGTCTAAAAGAATGACACTTGCCCCTTTATCAATAGCTGCATCGATGTATTGATGACCATCTTGTGCATGGCCCCTATAGGCAATAAACATATAATTGTCATCAACCTTTCGAGAATCAATGGCCACGCCATTAATGATTTTCTCTCCAGATACAACATCATTCAGGACATTAACAGTCTTCAATATGTTTTCCAGTCTTTTCAAATTTCAGTTTATCACTTTTGATAAATCTTATTTCAGATAGATCTTAATACCTTGATTTCGTATTGTTGTACCTGGCAGTATCGACTGCTTGTACACCATACCCATGCCTTGGGTTTCAACATTCATCCCCAGGCTCTCAAGCACATACACGGCATCCCGTAATCCCATGCCTCGAACATCGGGGACTTTCTTTGTGCTGATCTTTTTAGCTTTCATCACAACACTCGCCTCTCGTGAATCCATATCCACCCATTTGGATGTGCTATGGTTCTTATAGTCCATGCCTATAAATTCAAGAAGCGCTTTGTAATCGCCTTTATATCCCGAATGCGCCTTAACAACTTCAATTTTAGGCTCAACAGGCAGCACTTCGACTCTTTGCTCCATACCCGAAACACGCTCAACGATTTCACTAAAAACAGGGCCAGCAACCTGAGATCCATAATAAGCTCCTTTAGGATTGTATATGACTACCATAAGGGAGTATTTAGGATTATCAGCTGGAAAATAACCGGCGAAAGAAGCGTTATACTGCTTATCACCTGTCTTCAACCAGTAATTAATCCTAGTTGTGCCTGTTTTTCCTGCAAAGCTTGTATTCTTTATGTCAAAATTTCTGGCGGTACCACGTTTGGCCACACCTTCCAATAATTCTTTAGCCTGAGCTATTGTTGTTGCACTTGCTATTGAAGATTTTAAAATCTTCGGCTTTATTGTTTTTGGACGTGCATCAGCTCCTACAATCTCCTTAACAATGTAAGGTTTCATCATTCGACCATTATTTGCCACCGCATTATAAATGGTCAATATCTGAAGAGGTGTCATTTGCAGTTCATAGCCATGAGCCATCCACGGCACCGTAGTTCCTGACCATCTCTCGCTTGCTGTTACTTTTTCATGGGCAGGATTCTTAAAAAAAGGCTTGGGTTCTCCAGGAATCTCAATCCCTGTTTCATCCATAACGCCAATACTTTTCAAATCCTCATAAAATTTCAACCAGCTCTCTCGCGATTTACCATAGACTTCATAAGCAGCATTTGCCAATCCTACATTCGAAGAGATCTCAAAAGCTTCCCTCAAGTCAACCACTTGCAAACCGTGTCTCTCAGAATCATACATCGTTCTGTCATAAAACTTCTTTCTTCCTCCAGCTATATCGAGCTTTGTATCGAGATTAACCTTACCGCTTTCCAAAACAGCGAGAGCAGATATTAATTTAAAAGTAGACCCAGGCTCACTTAACCGTCCGATAGCGTAATTATACTTTTCAACATAGGCATCCTTATACTTTCCAAGGTTTGAAATCGCCTTTATGGCACCTGTCTCAACCTCCATAAGAATAGCTGTACCAGCTTCTGCATTATATTTGCTTACCGCATGCAACAGCTCATGATGCACTATATCCTGATAATTCATATCCAGGGTTGTCACAACATCAGAGCCTCTCTTTTGATCTACATCCGAAGGGTCATAGATTGGCAACCACTGATCTCCAGGGTATCGTTGCATCAGACGTTTTTGCACATCACCAGAAAGTACACCATTGAAACTTTTCTCGAGTCCAATCTTTGTCGCATTTGACCTATCCAGACCTATCGTTCTGGAGGCCAGTTGCTTATAAGGCTTTTCCCTTGAAGTTTTGATCTCATACAGGAATCCTCCCCTATAGCGCCCTTCCTTGAAAATCGGGAAGGACTGAAGTTTTTTCATATCCTCCTTACCAAGATCTTTAGCTATCGCCAAATACCTGTTCTTGTCTTCCCTGGCTTTGACCAGTTTCGCATGCCATTCCGAGGATGCATTACTAAACATGGCGGACAAGGAAGCACACAGAGCGTCAATATCCGAATTCCACAACTCCTCAGATACTGTCATCACGTCAACATAAATGTCAAAATAAGGCAAAGAAGTGGCTAATAGATTTCCGCGCTCATCATAGATATTACCGCGTTCACCGTTTAGTTCAACCCACTTAACGTTTCTACCGCCTTTCTCTCTCCACTTTTCGCCTTCAAACAAAGAGATCGTTACCACTTTGCTTAAAATCACAATTGCCAGAAGGACAAAGACAAAAAACACAATGTAGACTCTTACAAGTAATTCGTTTTTCCTGTCCATCTGCAACTGTTCACTTTTCCCTTTCGGGTTTAATTAAAATCGGTGTTTCGGTGTTCATTTTGAGACCTTGAGGCTCCAGCTTTTTTATAAGCTGAGACTCCGTAGTATTATAGGTTGTTTCACTTTTTACCTCCTGGTAATTTGCTTTAGCATCATTAACTTCCTTTCTTAACTTATTGATCTTCCTCAACTTTCTTTCCCCCCGGTGTGCATTAGCTATATACAGCAAGCCCAATAGCGTCAAAAGCAAAATGAAACCCATATTTTTTGAAATATTCCTCATTTATCATCCAAGATTTTTATTTCCGCTACACGCATTTTAGCACTTCGCGATCGTGGATTTCTTTTTTGTTCTTCTTTATCAGGTACGACTATCTTCCCCAACTGCCTTAAACTACTCAACGATCGTCCATACATATCTTTTTCAATCCTGCCTTCAGCATTCCCAGATCTGAAAAACTTCTTTACAAGCCTGTCTTCAAGAGAATGATAGCTTATCATCACTATCCTTCCTCCTGGCTTTACAATTTTTACACATGCTTCCAGAACCTCTTCCAAAGAGAGCATCTCTTCATTCAACTCAATCCGCAGCGCCTGATAAACTTGAGCGAAATACTTGTTTCTGTCCCCTACTCTGAGCCTATCAAGAATTTGATTGAACCGAAAACTCGAGACAATCTCTTCACCCGATTCGCGCAGTCGCATAATTTCAGAAGCAAGAGTTTTGGCATTGCGTATTTCACCATACCGTGAAAACATATCCTGCAGCTCGTTTCTTTCATACCGCATCAGTATATCGGCTGCCGTATTCTTATAGGATTTATTCATCCTCATATCAAGGTCAGCATCAAACCTGAAAGAAAACCCTCTTTGCGCTTCATCAAACTGAAAGGAAGAAACCCCCAAATCACCCAGGACACCATCGACTTTTTCAATTCCGAGCCACTTCCAGTAGCGGTACAGGTGTCGAAAATTGGATTTTAGAAAAATCAATCTTTCATCATGCAATAAGTTGCGTTCCGCATCTTCATCCTGATCAAAAGCAATCAACCTCCCTTTGGAAGTCAAATTATTTAATATCTCTCTAGAGTGGCCCCCGCCACCAAATGTCAAATCAATGTATGTGCCTTCCGGACTTGTTATCAAAGCATCAACAGACTCCCTAAGCAGAACAGGATCGTGATAACTACTCATTATCAGTACCTTGTCGGCCGCCGGCGAAGACTTCTTCAGCCAGATCCGAAAAATCTTCCGGCTCATCGCTGATCATCGCTTCGTAAGCATCTCTAGCCCAGATTTCAACCATATCCTGGTAAGCAAACAGTACCAGTTCTTTTTGAATACCAGCGTACTCAATAAGGCTTTTGGGCAACAAGATTCTATCAGAGGCATCCGTTGTTATACTGGTAGCGCCCCGATAAAAATATCTTACAGCTTGTCTATGTTTTTTAATGTAGATGTTGAGTTGGCTTATATCTTTCGTCTTTTCCTCCCAAACATCTTTCGGGTAGAGCATCAAATGATTCTCAAATCCCCGATTGACCATGAATTCATACGCACCATTCGTCCCTAACTGCTTCAACAGGTTTATTGGCAGCTTGACGCGACCTTTCGCATCAATTTTACATTCGTACTCCCCTGTTAATTGGTACATATCATTCTAATTCTTTCGGCCGATACATCAAATGTACACAGCTTTCCCACTTTTTCCCACATTCTACCATATTTTTTCACATTTATATGAAAAAAATAGATAATCTGTAAAAGACTGTAAGTAAATTACTTACACTTTAACGTAGATTACTTACAAATCAGGTGAAATTTGAGAATTGCAGGAACTCTCGACAGGTTGGTTGATACAATAAAGTTGTATAACTCTTTATATCAGTAGCAAATATATTAAATAAAAATATAATGTGTGAAAAAGATCTCTGACAGGTGATGCAGTAACCCTTCTAGTCCTTGGCTCTGTAATCACGCAACCGCATTTGGATGACTCCCATAACGGCTTCGGTTATTATACTGCTATTCATTTTGGATGTACCTAAAACCCGGTCTATAAATACAATTGGTACTTCAACAATCTTATATCCCAGGGAATGGCAGTAGTATTTCATTTCTATCTGGAAGGCATAACCAATAAATTTGATCTTATCCAGATCCATTTTTTCAAGAACTTCACGTTTGTAACACACGAATCCAGCTGTCGCATCTTTGACGGGCATCCATGTAATCAATCGGGTATAGACTGAAGCGCCATAAGAAAGCATTAGTCTGTATTTGCTCCAATTCCTGAATCCCCCTCCCTTAACATACCTCGATCCAACGGACATGCCAACACTTTCTTTATTGCATGCATCGATCAAGACCGGAATCATTGAAGGATCATGACTGAAATCTGCATCCATTTCAAGAATAAAATCATAATCCCTCTTGAGAGCATATCGGAATCCAGCAATATAGGCCGTTCCTAATCCCAGTTTCCCCTGCCTTTCAAGCAAATGAATCCGGTCTGGATATTTTGATTTCAATTCATTGACCAGACCAGCAGTACCATCCGGCGAACCATCATCCACTACAAGTATTTCATAGGCTTCTTTCAATGCAAGTACAGTCTGAATGATACTTTGAATATTTTCAGCCTCATTATAGCTAGGAATAATTATGAGTGATTTTATCAAACGATGCTCTTTTTTGAAAACCAAAAATACTTCTATTTGATCAATTACAGTTCCCGTAATCCACTTACATTAAAAAAGGTCTGCCCTCCTATGAGAAGCAGACCACAGATAGCACGGAAAAAAGTAGTCAATACTTATTTATTCAATATTTTCTTGAGAACAAAGACCAGAAAAACAGTTAGCAGGCTAAGTATGACCACTACCACCGCCGTTAATTCCAATTCTCCCATAACATTACTTTAAATTGTATGATATCAAGACTCGAATTATTCGCAAATAAGGCCACAAACGCAAAGGCATAAGAAATTACCAGAGACACAATGGCAATCTGCTGTAGATGTACATTCTGTTCCATCCGCCAGGCCGTTTGTTATGGCTTCACACCGGTGTACGGCAATTGACCTGGATCCACCAGCCGCTACACCGACTATCCGATAATCATGAAATGAAGTATTGGTTCCGCTGGAGTCCTCTGGCCAGGACGGTTTGACTTCTGATAAAATTTTTGCAAAATCATGGATTTCTTCTTTATCAGCATCATCTAAAAACATTTGGTTCTCATTGAATAAGAGTCTTCCCGCTTTGCCAGAGGCAGAAAGAAATACGTCATCGCCATATGTAAGTTCAAGTACATAATCCCCGGCATTGGGGAGTTTAAACTCCAATTGATTATTGCTTTGAAGATTCCTGATGAGCATTCTGGGTGAAGGATTTCCAAGACTCAGCTTATCATACAGAATACTGTACGCAACACCTTTATAGTTTAGCTCTATAATTCGTGTTCCATTCCGCGTAAAATCATTTGTAATGGATACTTGTGCCTGAAGAATACCCAGGCAAAAAACCATCAATAAAGAACATGCAAGTTGTTTCATAATAATTTTTGTGTTTGATGAACCTACCTCCTATAGGGCGAATCGGTAATTTCCCATAAATGAAGAAACCAGTTAACCAATCAATGGATAGTTCAATTTGGACTAGACCTTTATTCAATTAAGTGGAGCACCATACAGAATCTCTTTAAGTTTGCTACCCTTCAATTCAGCAATCCCATAAGCTCTTTCAAATTTTTCGATGGATTGCTCCATTTCAGACTCTAATGATTTATATTGCACAGGCAGGGAGTCCAAGCACTTGGAATTATTATTGGCATAAGACCTGACAATAGAATGAAATTTCCTGTAATACAATTCCCCTTGTCTTATAAACTCTGAATAGCTCGCTATAAAGTTTAAAAGGAGATCAAGGCTAAAACTCAAATCACCGTAATCACCTGATGATTCAGCTGAATTAATTTTACTGGTTTCAATGTTATGAATGATTGAAAGTGTCTTTTGATCCAGCCGCTTATATATCGCATCCCAATCATCATTACTCCTGCAATATTCAAGACCCTGGCTGTAAGCCAATATTTTGAGGTAATTATTGAAGAGTATCAGGCAATCTGACTTGAGCCCTTCATTTTCCATGCGCAAATAATCTGTTTCAAAAAAAATCAACTTCAAATCCGATTGCATCGAGAGGGAGAAATCAAGCAAACAACTTATACGGTCAATATCATTCTCCCGCTGCACCCTGTCATTTTTACCCAATACACTATAAAGCAGAGTATAACCCATTGAAAACAAGCTGTTGTTTTCCAAAATAACAGGCAACTCCGCCCTCTGTCTGGACTTGAGTTCAGACTTAATGCCTTCCTTGAAATTTAAGAATTCAGGATAGCTGTTGGGATTACTAAGTGCAAGGACATCTTGGTAGGTTCTCAGGCTGGTAAAATGATGATCCAAGGCAAGAAGCTTTTCAAAAATCATTTTAATCACTTCAAGGCCTTTTCTGTACCTGAAGCTAAGCCGTTCGACCCGTGCAATTTCTTTCTCTCTGCCAATTGCTAAATCAAGTTTCAGTAACTCCAACAATAAGGAAAGCTGTCTTTTCTCGCTCAGGTTATTCGAGTTCAATCTTTTTAAGAGCAGGCTGGATTTTTCTTCAAGGAACTCCTGCCTAATCTTAAGTTTTCTGTTGTGAATTACAGATTCATTTATACAGCTAAAGTTCAACTGATTGGGGTCAGTTGCTGTTCCGCAGGCTGTTGCTGGATTGTATGCCACTAGTAAGAGAATAATAAAAATCATCATTAATCCTTGACTTCAAGCACTAATGACTTTAGGCAGCAGAAGTAAACACTCAGATAGTCTATTCAGACAGCACCTTAAGAATGGCATCAACGATATCGACAACCTGCGGCTTGGCAAAGTAATCCCCATCCGAACCAAATGGCGTCCGATGCTCTGATGACGTTAGCGTCGCCGGCTTGGCATCCAGATGATAAAATCCACCTTGCGCTTCGAGAACCTGTTGCATCATATAGGAAGTTGCACCGCCAGGCACATCCTCATCCACAAATAGAATGCGATTGGTCTTTTTCAATGATCCCAATATTATCTTCTCTGTATCAAAAGGCAGGAGAGTTTGGATATCAATGAGCTCTATCGTTTCAGGCAGATATTCCAGCCTTTTAATAGCTTCCATAGCATACCTGACGTTACAGCCATAGGTGACTACAGTCAGATCAGAGCCTTCGTTGATTATTTCAGGAACTCCTAGCGGAACGGTGTACTCACCTATATTATCTGGCAATGTCTCTTTCTGCCTGTAGCTGTTAAGCACTTCTATGACAATACCGGGATCGCTAGATTGCAGCAAGGTATTGTACATGCCGGCTGCCTGCACAAAATTTCGAGGAACGCAAACATACATACCTCTAAGACTATTCAGGATCATTCCAAGTGGAGAACCGGCATGCCATATACCTTCCAGGCGGTGACCCCTTGTTCTAATTATCGCAGGAGCCATCTGAAGGTTGGCAGATCGGTAGCGTATGGTAGCCAGGTCATCTGTTAAGGGGGCCAGACCATAGATGAGATAATCCAGATATTGTATTTCTGCAATAGGTCGTAAACCCCTCATGGACATACCGATTGCCTGTCCCATGATACTCCATTCACGGATACCTGTATCAAAAATCCTTTCAGAGCCATATTTCTCCTGTAAGCCAGCAAAACCCTGGTTTACATCACCAATGTTGCCGACATCTTCACCAAAAGCGAATGCCTTGGGGTATTTTTCAAAAGCTATATCAAAAAACTTATTGATGACCTGATAGCCGTTTAATGTTTCTGAATCGTCAGAATAACTGGGCGCAATAACTGGTACTTCCAATGCGGACTTACTGCTTGAACTGTATAAATGACTGTTGTAGATTCTTTCCCCATACTCAGCTGCTTCATTCACAAATTCCTCCAGTTTAGAAGGTATGTCCAAGCCCAGGAGATACAAACGCTGCTTCAATGCGCGGGCATTAGAAAATATTTCACCAAGTGTGGGTTGCAGCATGGATGAAAGATCCTGTTTGAGGTCGCGAATATCTAATTCACTGGAAAAGGCCTGATAGATATTGGCCAGTTCGGCTCTTTTCTGTTTTGTCTTTGAAGTGAATTTTTTCCAGGCTTCTTTGCTTTCCTGTCGTACGTAGTTCTTTGCTTGAGATTTGATCTTTTCAATAGATTCGGCATCGATAATGCCTTTTTCAACCATCCATTCACCCATTTTCTTGATGCCGTCATATTCTTCTTCCCAGGCCAGTCTGTCCTTTGACTTATATCTTTCATGAGATCCTGAAGTGGAGTGACCCTGTGGCTGAGTGCATTCCTTGATATGGATCAATGCCGGGCGATGTTCTTTTCTTATTTTATGAGTGACTCGGTCAAATACATTAACAAGTTCCGTGTAATCCCATGCCTTGGCTGTTGCTATATGAATACCATCACCATTTTGATCCAGTAAGAAGCCTTCAGCAGCTTTTGAAATTGAGCGTTTTGTTGTTTGTAATTCTACTGGTACTGATATACCATAGCCATCATCCCAGATGACGATACATAAAGGCAATTTTGATACAGCTGCTGCATTGAGTGTTTCCCAGAAAATCCCTTCGGATGTACTGGCATCTCCAATAGAGCAGAAGACAATCTCATTGCCCTTGTTGGAAAACTGTTTTTCAGGGTCAAGCTCTTTTATTTTTCTAAATTTCCGTGAGGCTGTAGCCAATCCAAGTGCACGGGCCATCTGACCTCCTGTACTGGAAATATCACTCGTCACATTATACATCTCTGTATGCCTGAGCCAATTATCGTCATCGTCTTTCAATGGCGTAGCAAAGTGATTATTCATCTGCCGGCCACCACTGAATGGGTCGTTTTCGGGGTCCGCATACAATTGTGCGAAATATTGTTGTACATTGCACAAACCCAAGGCAAACATCCAGGTTTGATCCCTGTAGTAGCCGGATCGGAAATCACCCTTTTTGAAGAAATGAGATAATGCCAGTTGCGGTATTTCTTTACCATCACCAAGAATCCCAAATTTTGCTTTTCCAGTCAGCACCTCCTTTCGTCCTAACAAACTGCATTCCCTACTTACACAGGCTAACCAGTAGTCGTTGAGGACCCTCTCTTTGAAGTCAGAACTGCTGTCATTTTGCAGTACGGCGTCCTCCAGAAAATCGGGGTAATCTATCATCATCTTTGGCTTAGGGTTCGGTAGAAAAAGATTAGGCAAAGGTAAAACTATTTTTGGATGAGTGCGGTTTAATATTTGTATATATTACAGAATAACGCCTGATGTGAGTTTTACATTAACTTCTTATTAGCATATGTTCTCTCGCATTTGAGTTGAATAATATTAAATTTGCCGTATAAGAATCTTTTAATAGATAAAAAACGATCAAAATGTTCAAAAATCTAGCCCTATTCGTTTTCTTACTTGCTGCCACAGCAATGTCGGCTCAGGTAAGTCCAACAAAAATCGTTCATCCCGATGAAGCAAAACCGGTCAACGAAAATGGCCCAATCATGCAGTTTGAAACAAAAACTGTTGATTACGGTACCATAGAACAACACTCTGACCCATTAAGGGTGATAAAGTTCACCAATGTGGGGAAAGAGCCCCTGATCATTAAAAACGCGAGAGGATCTTGTGGTTGTACTGTACCAAAGTGGCCGAAAGAACCTATTATGCCAGGTGAAACTTCCACTATCGAAGTTCGCTATGCAACCAACAGGTTGGGTGCAATCAATAAGAATATCAAGATTACTACCAATGAAGGACCAGACCCTCACGTTATCAGTGTTTTGGGTAATGTTCTTAAAAAGGAGGAAGAAGAATCCCTTCCTTCCTCTACCCCAAGCATGCTTAGCGGCGAAGGCGGCGAGTAATCATTAGATAAATGTAAAAACGATACCTCCAGGAAACCTGGGGGTATTTTTTTTGTTTGATAAGAAAAGAGAATTCATGATAGCTGTATTATCTCCTTCAAAAACGCTTGATTTCGAAACAGCAGGCGCAGAAGCTTTGAATAGTCCCATATTCAGAAAACAGAGTAAAGAGCTTGTTTCTGAACTTCAGAAAAAATCAAAGAAAGACTTGATGAAGCTGATGAGCATCAGTGAAAAACTTGGAGAACTGAATTACCAGAGATATCAGAACTTCAGCGACAGATATACTACTGAAAATTCAAAGTCTGCTGTCCATGCATTTAAAGGTGATGTATACCTTGGCTTGGAAGCAGAGAGCCTTACTGACAAAGAATTGAAATTTTCACAGGAGCATATTCGGATTCTGTCTGGTCTGTACGGTATACTGAAGCCCTTAGATAAAATGCAGCCATACAGGCTGGAAATGGGGACCAAGCTGAAAAACAAGCAGGGAAAAAACCTTTACGCATTCTGGGGTGATCAGATTACCGAAGCGTTGAATAAAGAGTTTGAAAATCACCAGGAAAAAATCCTGGTCAACCTGGCATCACAGGAATACTTCGATGCCATAAACACAGATAAACTTAATGCCAGAGTTGTCAATGTTGATTTCCGAGAATACAGGGATGGAAAACTGCGTTTTATTTCATTCAATGCCAAGAAAGCCCGCGGGATGATGGCTCGATATATCATCAAGAACAAAGTCGATAGCTTCAAAAAATTGCAAGTTTTCAATATGGATGGGTATCAATTGCAGGGCGACAGCTCAGATGACGACAAGCTTTGCTTTGTAAGATAAAATAGAGATCCCATGAAGCATATTGCATATCCAAGAAGGTCACTAATTCATTGAATTTTAACATATTATAATATTTTTTAAAGTATAAATCAATGATTATCATATATTTAAAAATATAAATGTAAAAAATACCCATTATAAATTAGAGTAATATGAATCGCTTACCTAAATTTGTCAAATAGTTATTTATTCCCAACCGAGTCCATATAAATTTGAAGAGGACTATACATCTACACCAGCGCTTCGTGCGCTAAGCCAGGGTCATTCCAAAAGCCGAGAAAGTATTATTTCTCTGTTATCCCATGAAACTGGTTGATGTATAGTTTTCTTTTTTTACTTTAGGCATGACGGATGTCTCAGCAAACTAATAAAACCAAAGTCGAACACAGTGCTTTCAGGGAAAGGCTTTACGAAATTATTTTTGAAGCCGATACGCCTGAAGGTAAGCTTTTTGACGTTGCCCTTCTTGGCGCTATACTCCTAAGTGTTATTGTTGTAATGCTGGAAACAGTGCCGCAGATTCAGGAAAAGTACGGCATTACTTTTTATGCCATGGAATGGGTATTCACAATCTTCTTTACTATTGAATACATCATACGGATTTATACGGTCCATAGTCCACGTCGATATATACTATCTTTCTATGGTATTGTTGATCTTCTCTCGATACTGCCCACCTATCTGACCATAGTTTTTGCAGGCACACACAGCCTTATGATTATAAGATCACTCCGCTTGCTGAGAGTATTCCGGATATTCAAATTGGGTAACTTTCTTTTTGAAGGCCAGGTTATCATCAAATCATTGAAAGAGTCGAGAAGCAAGATTGCTGTTTTTCTGATTTTCGTTTTGATTATGGTAAGCATATTCGGAAGTATCATGTATCTTATTGAGGGCACAGCCGGCAATGAGTCCTTTGACTCCATACCCCGGAGTGTCTATTGGGCAATTGTTACTTTAACAACTGTAGGTTATGGTGACATCTCCCCTATCTCTCCTCTCGGACAGTTTATAGCCGCTTGCATCATGATCATGGGTTATGCCATAATAGCTGTTCCGACCGGCATTGTAACAAGCGAATTCACCCGAGCCTATCGCAATAGAAAATCAAGGCAGGAAATTTCTACCCAGGTATGTTCGAATTGCATGCATGAGGATCATGATGTTGATGCGGCATATTGTAAGAGGTGTGGTGAACTTCTGGACCCCCTACACCAGGACGATTCGGAGTAGTTCTTCCAGTTTGCGTATTTCATAATCGGGCTGATCGGTACCTTCATTGTTCAAGCCATCATGATTAAACCAGCAGCTTTTATAACCAAAAGCTCGGGCGCCCCTGATATCCGATTTGAGTGTATCCCCAATAACAAGTACTCGCCCTTTATCCGGATAATTCATTTTATTATGGCAATAATCAAAAAAGGCTTGCTGCGGCTTGGCGCTGGAAATCTCATCTGAAATGATAATGTGTTCAAAGTATTCTGTCAATCCGGCATTGGCCAATCTTGGCCTCTGGACTTCAGACAGCCCGTTGGTCACGAGGACCAATCTGAATTGAGCTTTCAAGACATCAAGCAGCTCCTTGGCAAAAGGCACGAAATGCACGCTGGTGGCGATGTGTTCAAAATACAACCGATTGGCTTCTTCCGCTTCAAGACCTTTGAGTTTGACCTTTTCAAAAAAAAGTGACCATCTCTTTTCTTTTAATGCATCTGCCGTGATCAGGCCTTGTTCTCTCATCTCCCATAGATCATGGTTTACTCTGCTATATTCCTTGTATAAATCCGGATGTGAATTGAGATTACTGTGATGGTTAATAAGATGATGGAATGCCTCTTCTGAACTCTTATCAAAATTCAACAAGGTATTATCCAGATCAAACAAAAGGTAATCAAATTCCTTAGACATAATCTCTTACCTTGGAAGACGCATTACATGCAGGATGCGTTTGACACTGAATTGCTTGGCCCCGTTCGCAACAAGGATTAGCAAGCCGCCGCAAAGAGCCAGGTTTCGCATGAATGACACCATGTAAAGACTTTTGGTTTCTTCTGGTTCATTCCAAAACGAGTAAACAACTATTGTAAAGACGAGCCAATAGATAAACAACAACAGAGCCCCAATGCTGGCATAATACCCAATGATAACCATTATGGCTCCGATTAAAAGTATAATGATTGAACAGACAATGAGAAAATCCTGTGCGAAGTTAATCCCATAACTGGTCAATGTTTCTCGCGTATCATCAAAAAAGACCATCGTATCAAAGGCTTCGTAGAAAAAGAAAAGTCCTATTAGAATCCTTCCTATGAGATCAGCACTGTTTTTCATACTACTGCAAATTGAATTAAGTCATAAAGAAAGAGAAAATTCGGCTTTTATTGGCATGCAGTCTAACTTTGTGTCTTCGTCCAAAAACACACGAAGAGGCTTTGCATAAAATCAAGAAATATTTCAAAGGTATCTTTTTCAATGTGATCATCTTCTATTACAGAGTACTGATCTATGCAATTGCCGTGTTTGATACTCAGACCGCCGCAGCCAAGGCTATTTCTATTTTTAAAATTCCAAGAGCTGGAAGACCCAATAAATCGCAAAAACTTTTTTTGGATGCGCATTTTGAAGGGTATACCTCAAGTGGCAAAACAAAAATTGCGCATTACCGCTGGACCGGACCGGGAAAGAAAATTCTTTTGGCACATGGCTGGGAAAGCAACAGTGCACGCTGGACGCCTTACATCCCAGGCATTCAAGACCTGGGTTTTGACATCTATGCCCTTGATGCTCCCGCACACGGACTTTCCGAAGGTCGTGAGTTTACGCCTGAAATTTATGCAGACGCCATAGAAAGTATTGCCACAGAAAAGAAGATTGACATAATTATAGGACATTCTGCCGGAGCCTATAGTGCTCTCATCTATGCTCACAGGAATAGAATCAATGAGACTGTTAAGTCCCTTGTTTTACTGGCGCCAACAGGCCGCATCCGAGATTTTATAGAGAAGACCTTCCAGATGTTTAAATTGAAAGAGTCGGTCAGGCAAGCCTATTTTAATGGTTTTGAAGAATTGTATAAACATGAGTTGAGTTACTACGATTCAGACAATCTTATAAAATCGGTCAGGCAACCAGGCCTGCTGATTCATGACAAAAAAGACCGCACCTTACCCTATGCCGATTCAGTACATATCGCTGAAAACTGGCCAAACGCACGTTTTATAACAACCGAAGGCTTTGGTCATCGATTGAGGAGCAGTATAGTGATTCAACACATCCTGGATTATCTGCGAGAAATAAGGTAGAATAACGATAATATTACTGATGGTGATACTGTGAGGCGATGCATTTCACAACCCTTTGACCATCCATAGCAGCAGATAATATCCCCCCGGCATATCCGGCACCTTCACCACAAGGATAGAAATTATCGAGTTGAGGATGCAGGCAAGTCATTTTATCTCTTGGAATTCTCACTGGAGAGCTTGTCCTGCTTTCGGTAGCTACGACATGAGCAGCATCCGTATGAAATCCTTTCAGCCGCATTGAAAAATTGAGTAAACCATCGCGCAGACGTATATAGACAAAATCGGGCAGTAGTTCATGCAATGGGGCTTTGTATAAACCCGGTATATATGAGCTCTCATTCAATTCAAGCATCATCTTGCCATTGATAAAATCGATCAGGTTCTGAGCAGGTGCCTTTTGCGATCCATCTCCATTTTGAAAAAGGCTCTGCTCTACTTCTTGCTGAAAGGCAAGGTTCCCGAATTTACCCATATAACCCTTCGCGTTTAATTCTTCCGTAGATAACTCCGTTACCAATCCTGAATTGGCAAATTTGGAGTCTCTTCTGGAAAGGCTCATGCCGTTGACAACTATTTCACCCGGCGCTGTAGCGGCCGGCACAATGAGACCTCCCGGACACATACAAAAAGAAAAAACGCCCTTCCCTCCTATCTGGCAAACAAGGCTATAGGAAGATGCCGGAAGATTCGGGTGACGTGGATTCTGACCATATTGAATTTCATCAATCAGTTCCTGGGGATGTTCTATCCTGACACCGAGGGCATAGGGTTTGGCTTCCAGCAGAATGTCGTGCTTATCCAGCAAAGCAAATATGTCTCGCGCAGAATGGCCCGTAGCAAGAATATAATTGTCCGCTTCCATACGGTTTTCATTATTTATGATCAAAGCCCGGCATGAACCGCCATCAAATTCGAAGTCTGTCACATGACTGTCAAACATAACGCGACCTCCATTGGACTCTATGGTATTTCGAATATTGGATATAATACCCGGCAACTTATTGGAACCAATGTGAGGATGCGCATCGATGAGAATATCTTCCTTTGCACCATGATCAACCAGGATACGAAGGGTCTTGATGATCTTACCGCGTTTCTTGGAACGTGTATATAGTTTGCCATCAGAGTAGGTGCCTGCACCACCTTCGCCAAAGCAGTAATTGCTGTGAGGGTTGACAATCCCTTCCTGTTGTATAGCCCTTAAATCCCTTCTGCGCGCCCTGACATCTTTCCCCCTTTCGACAACAATCGGGGTCAGGCCATACTCCAGGCACTCAAGAGCAGCAAAATACCCTGCAGGGCCAGCTCCAATGATAGCTACCTTTTTTCCTGTCTTGCTGACCCCATAATTAAAACTGAGCTTTTCAGAGTCTGTAATGACCCGCTCTTTTTTATTAACAGCATAACGCAAAATGAAAACGGGCGGGTATTTCCTTGAGTCAATAGACTTCTTTATGAGCTTAAAGTTTAAACTGGCATTTTTAGTCAATGACAGTTTTTTCAGCAGCTCATTTTTAATGAAATCTTGATCGTCGATCCGGTCGACTGGACATTTTATTTGTAGTTCTTTTTGCATTCAGCTCAAAGCAGATTCAATTAGGATTTAAAGCACGATATTATTCGATTATTTTAATACATACAGCCAAGTTTTGCCTGCATTTTTCGTAAATTTTATATTGGTTTTGAAAAGAATTCAAAAGCAATAATTACACCGAATTTTGATCTTTAAATGATTCAGAATTGAATTAAAGTTAGAAGAAAAAAAATACGCCATTTGACACGACAAATTAATTCATTAGTTGAGTACAAGGAGCTCTATAGGGGAAGATTATAAGGAGAATCCTACGTAAAATAGCTTCGGGAGATGTTGAAAAGATGGGCGATGTCTCCACACTGCTTAATCCTGAAGTTGTAGAATCCATAAAAATAATGCACTCGAGTGATTAATTAACATATGGTAAAACATGCAATGGTTCAAAATTGTACCTTTGGGACGTTTTTTGAACCAGAGCATGTTATCATACTAGAGAATGGATAAAAATCAGGGAATAGGCGTAGTGTTATTGTTCGCAGTATTTATTAGCTACTACTTTTATACAAAACCTACAGCAGAAGAAATAGCTAGAGACTTGGCCATCCAGGATTCCCTGGAACAAGTCCAACTGATGGAAGAATCTGCTTCCTTCCAGGAAACTGCTCCAATACCTGTTGAAGAGGACGACTCCACTAAGGTCATCAAGCTTCAACAATCCTATGGAAGTATAGCTCAGGCAATGGTTGGAGAATCCAGCATCAAGAGTCTTGAGAACGATGATATAAAATTGTCCTTTGACACCAAAGGTGGTAGAATAAGGGAGGCTGTTCTAAAGAATCACTTTAAAGTTATTGAAGATTCTGTTCACAATCAGACCAAGGTGCCTTTATCCTTGCTTGAGGATGATAAAAACGTATTTTCTTATCTGATACCTACACGAGAAAATGGTATAATCAACAGCTCAGACCTTTTTTTTGAAGCCAGCCAGCAAGGAAAAACCATCAGATTAAGGGCAGATCTGGGAGAAGGCAGGGCCATCAGCCAGGTCTATACAATCCCAGAGTCCGGATTCAACATAGCCTACCGACTCGAGTTGGAAGGCATGGATCAGCTTATGCCTGCCGATGCCAGAAGCATTCGATTCGTATGGCATAATTATCTTGACCGCATAGAGCTGAATACCAATTTTGAGAAGTATTATTCAACGGTATACTTTAAGGAAGTCAATGAGGATTCCGACTACTGCAATTGCCGAAGTGATGACCTGGAAGAAACAGAGAATAAACGTATTGAGTGGATATCTCATGTCAACCAGTTCTTCAACAGCTCTCTCATTGCTGATAATTTCGATTTCGAAAACGGGGTCTTCGAAACGATCATAATGGAGGATGATGATCCTAACCTGAAGCTTACTAAATCCGAAGCAGACATCCCGGTAAGTCTGACCAGAAGCCAGAGTCTCGATTTTAATATGTTTATCGGGCCTAACGAATTCAATAAGCTTTATGCTTATGATAACGGACTTGAAGAAATCATTCCTTTCGGCCGTTCTATATTTGGTACTATAAACAGGTGGTTGATAAGACCTTCATTTAACTTCCTGTCCAACTACATAGGAAGCAAGGGTATTGTAATCATTATCCTGATTTTTGCGATAAAAATGTTACTGTACCCTCTGATGTATAAGATGCTGAAGTCACAGGCCAAAATGAGTGCTTTGAAACCTGAACTGACACAGCTTAAGGAAAAATATAAAGACGACCAGCAGAAGCAGCAAATGGAGACAATGAAAATATACCGTGAATACGGTGTAAGTCCTCTCGGTGGCTGTCTCCCTATGTTGGCTCAAATGCCGATATGGTATGCCTTATTCAGGTTCTTTCCGGCATCCATAACCTTCAGACAGGAAGCCTTTTTATGGGCGAATGACCTTTCGTCTTATGATGTGATCGCCTATTTGCCTTTCAACATTCCGGCATTTGGCTCGCACATCAGTTTATTTACCATTTTATGGGCCATATCGACTATCCTATACTCTTTTTATAATATGAAACACATGGATATGTCAGCCAACCCAGCTATGAAATACATACAGTACCTCATGCCGGTTACGTTCCTTGTATTTTTTAATGGCTATGCATCAGGCCTTACTTGTTATATGTTTTTCAGTAACCTGTTTAACGTAGGACAAACCATTGTCACCAAGAAATTTATCTTTGATGAAGATGAGATCAGGACCAAACTCTTAAAGGAGAAAGAGAAGCCAAAGAAAAAAGGGGGCTTCCAGGCAAAGCTAGAGGAAGCACTGAAACAACAGCAGGAAATCCAGAAAAGACAGTCTCAGCAAAGGAAAAAGAAGAAGCGCTAATCGTAGATTGAACCTTATCATCTTAAGGGATCGTGTAAGCATATTGGCTTATATAACTTATCTTGCTTGAAAATCTGGTATTAATTCATGAACAGAACCATCGGTGTACTGGGTGCAGGATCTTTTGGAACGGCTATCGCGCGGCTGTTATCCAAAAACAATAATGTACTGATGTACAGCCGACGACCTGAGATGGTAGAGCAAATCAATAATGATCACCATATAAAAGCTTATAAGCTCAGAAAAAATATCAGCGCCAGTTCAGATCTGGAGAGAATGGGTCGCGAGTGTCATCTCATATTCCCCATTCTACCCTCAGAGCATTTTCGCGAAGCGATACGCAATCTGGCACCCTATGTCGGTCCGGGACATCTTATGATACACGGAACCAAAGGGCTTGATGTATCGGACGATTTTGAATCCGCTACAGACATCAAAACAATCAAGAAGACCGTATTCACGATGAGTGAGGTCATCAGACAGGAAACAAGTGTTATCCGGACGGGAGCCCTTGCCGGACCAAACCTAGCCGGAGAATTGCTTGATGGTCAACCAGCGGCTACCGTGATCGCCTCTGAGTTTGATGAAGTCATACAAATTGGCCGGGATGTTTTATTCAGCAAGGATTTTATCGTTTATGGATCCTACAATCTTAAAGGAATTGAACTGGCGGGTGCCCTCAAAAATATAATAGCCATTGCCAGCGGTATCATGAATACCCTCGGCTTTGGTAAAAACATGGAAGCGCTGCTTATTACTCGTGGACTGCGTGAAATGATTCATATCGCAAAAGCTGTTGGCGCAGAGATAAGACCATTCCTCGGAACAGCCGGTGTAGGGGATTTGATAGCTACGGCCACCAGTAATCAAAGTAGGAATTATACCTTCGGAACTCACCTTGCACAAGGTAAGAAAGTGAGCGAAATACTCGAACACATGGATGAAGTCGCGGAAGGATACAGAACAATAAAATTTGCTTACAGGATAGTACAGGCAGCCAATCTCGAAGCGCCCATCACAAAAACACTTTTCAAAGTGGTCTACCAGGACTACAGCGTGACCAAAGCATTATTGGAATTGGTGCACAACCCTTTAAAGATTGATGTAGATTTCATTTAAGCCAGTATATACCTCGTTAACTCATTCTGATCCATCTTCCTTGATTTTAAATATCATAAATGACATTGCTTGACTTATCTTATATATTTGTAAAATCACAATATGAGCTATGAGTAAGATTGAGAAAATAACATGTCCAAGTTGCAATTTTAATTTTGCTGTTGAAGATGCTATCTCTGGTAAAATCCGTGAGCAGATGATGAAGGATTTTGAAGAGGAGCGGCAGGAATGGACTCAAAAGCTGAGCAAATCTAAGCAGGACCTGGAGAAGCAACAGAAAGAGTTTGAAGAAAAAAAGAAAAAAGAAAACGAAATATTCAAGTCACGATTGGAGAAAGCTTTGGAGGAACAGTCTCAAAGCATTCGAACAGATATAGACAAGGAATTCCAGGAAAGAATAAAACGACAGACGGAAGAGCTGGAAAGGAAATCAAAGCAACTGAATGATCTGCGTAATAAAGAGATTGAATTAGAGCAATTGAAGCGCCAGATGATCGAACAGGAAAAAGAGATTGAATTAAAGCTCCAAAAACAGATGCTTGACGAATTGAACAGAAAAGAAGAGCTCATCCGTAAGCAAGCCCGGGAGGACATACATATGAAACTCCTCGAAAAGGATAAATTGCTCGAAACCCAGAAGAAAATGATCGAGGAGATGAAGCGAAAAGCAGAGCAAGGGTCTATGCAGTTACAGGGAGAAGTCCAGGAACTGGCAATTGAAGATTATCTTGTATCCAATTTTCCTCTGGATACCATTGAAGAAATTCGAAAAGGAGCCCGCGGTGCTGATTGCATTCAAGTCGTGAATACCCGAACAAAACATCAATGCGGAAGGATATACTACGAAAGTAAGCGGACAAAAGATTTTCAACCTAGCTGGCTTGAGAAGTTCAAAGCTGATATTCGCAGTATTGGCGCCGATCTTGGCGTACTGGTAACACAGGCCTATCCCAAAGGGATAGACAGGATGGTTCAAATGAATGGTATCTGGATATGCTCTTTTGAAGAATTCAAGAGTTTGTCATACGTTTTGCGAGATTCAATTATCAGAATGGATAAAATCCGCGAATCCCAGGTCAACAAAGGTGATAAGATGAGTATGTTGTACGAATATCTCACCAGCAATGAGTTCAAATTACAGGTAGAAGGTATCGTCGAAGGCTTTACACAAATGCAAAATGATTTGCAAAGAGAAAAAAATGCCATGCAAAAAATATGGAACCAGCGGGAAAAGCAGATCAGTAAAGTACTTTTGAACACCTCATCCATGTATGGCAGCATACAGGGCTTAGCCGGTAACTCCATCTCCAATATTGATGCATTAGAAATGCCTGAGCAGGATTAGCTTTTGCTCGGACTTTTCTCTAAAAGTGCTATTGCCTCCTGAGATAGGTAGAATTCTATCTTTTTGCAGGAATTAATCTACTATTCCAGCTTGTCGATAACAATATACCCATCCACCACAAGCAACCAATTGTACACTACAAAAGGCAGGTCATAATTATTGACAGAATAAGGCCTGTGTAGTGAAATGACAGTATCGCTGATTTGTATTTTCTTGAGCTCTTCACCGCTACTTGTAAAGAATATGAGCTCCCCTTATTGCACATTGGTGTATTGATTGAAACTGAGCACGACCCGATCAAAGGCAAGGATTGGATATAATCCAATAGCCATAAGGGCCAGGCCATTGGGATGTCTGCACTTATTTAAATAGGGAGGTGCATCCTGAAGAGAGTATTCTCCGAATACTATTATTAATAGCTAAATCTCAATTAAGATACTCTATGTTAAAAAGCAGCGCCAATTATGGGCATTTTGGTCTTTAAAATTTTAAAACAGCTGACATTATTTTTGGCTGAACACCGATTTTCAAGACCAAAATCTGGCTAAAACAGCAAGCTCAGCCTATCTTTATTCATAGTCAAATGCCCTTGATAGCATCTGAAATTGTAGTGCATTGATCTAATTATCCTTCAGTAATTACAGTAAAAAATCTATCTTACCAGCTTATAATTTTGAGGATGACGACAGATCTTAGAGAATTGTTTCCGGGCTCGGAGAATCAGGATGAAAAATCGGTAAATGCCTTACTGAAAGCCATTAAAGAAAATTATGAAAACGGCCAGTTTGATTACTTGCATTTCAAAAAGTCTGTGGCCAGTCTGGGCAAAATGAACATGGATGAGGCTATGGCTGTAAAGTCAGCTTTTGCAACAGCTTCAACATTGGGTCTTACCAAGGATGCTCTATTGAGATCTGCTCGAAAATATATCTACGCCCTCGAAACTGAAAAAGAGAATTTTGCCGAAGCCGTTCTTGGCCAGAAAGCAAGCCAGATAGATGGCAGGAAATCAGAAGTAGTAGAAATGGCAAAAAAGATCGAGCAGAACAAAATAAAGATCAAGGAACTGGAGAGAGAAATCCAGATTTTCCAGCAAAGAATCGATAATGTAGACCAGGACGTAGAAGAAGCGCGCGCAAAGATCCAGAAGACACAGGACAAATTCATGAAAGCCTTCGAGGCGATCAGCACTGAGATCCAAACCGATATAGAAAGTATAGAAACTCATTTATAAAACAATCGTATAAAAGATGTCTGAATTTAAAGCAACTAGCAGCAAATCATTTTGGAGTAGACCCGAGGGTGTTACTGGCGCCCTATTCCTCCTTGCATTTCTTGGTCTAGGGGCATATGCCATCATAAGCTACAGTACCGCCATACTTGCTTTTGTAACCCAAACATTGGGGCTCGTTGTCAGCCTGGCTGTATTGGGAGTCATCGTGTACATGATTCTCGACAAGAGAACTCGAACCCTGTTCAGCTATATGTATCAAAGCATCATGAGAAAGATTACATCCATTTTTATAACCATAGACCCAATAGGAATCCTGAAAAATTACGTGTCCGACCTCGAGGACAATTTGAAAAAAATGGGTAAGCAAATTGGCAACCTTAAGGGCCAGATGCGTAACCTGAAAAATATGGTTGAAAAAAATAACGACGAAATAGAAAATAACCTTGCAATCGCCAGAAAGGCCAAGCAAATGAGCAATGAAAAGCATATGGTACTCAGCAGCCGCAAAGCCGCCCGACTGAGAGAAACCAATGAAAAATATGTAGCATTGCATGCACGCATGAAGGTCTTGTACAGGGTGCTCGCGAAAATGTATTCCAATTCCGAGATCCTGCTCGAGGATACCAAAGACCAGGTCAAAGTAAAGGAGCAAGAACGCAAGGCTATACGTGCCTCACATTCTGCTATGAAGTCTGCGATGAGCATCATAAAAGGAGATCCGGACAAACGAGCCATTTTTGACCAGGCTATGGAAGGTATCGCTGAAGATGTTGCCAATAAGGTAGGTGAGATGGAGCGATTTATGGAATTATCCTCCGATTTCATGAACTCTATAGACCTGCAGCAAGGGATCTTTGAAGAAAAAGGCCTTAAAATGCTGGAAGAGTACGAAAAGCAAAGCACTCTATTGCTTCTGGGAGGTGAACCAAAGCAAGAAAGTGGCCTGGACCTGGATGAGCCCAGACCTGAAGCTATGCCCCGTGAAGACAAGAAAAAAAGCGACTACGACAGCCTATTCGAATAGTAACACCTGTTAAAAACTCTTGTGAATAATCTATTGCGCTTAGGACTAGCCGTTTTCGTTCCCCTCATAGTATGGGCATGTGAATCACAGCAGAGCTATTCAAGATATAGCGGCAATACCATGGGTACAAGCTACAACATCAGCTGTTCTTCCAAGGCTTCAGCTGCCTTACACAAAGAGATCAAGCAATTGCTTCAAGACATTAATATGTCGGTGTCAACTTATATTCCGCAATCAAGTATTTCTACAATAAACCAGGATCAAAAAGCTGTGAGCCGCTACCGGGACGCACAAGACTCTATATTGGTCTATGTAATGCCTTCCGACACTCACTTCATCAAAAACTTCAGTATTTCAAAGAAGTATCATAACAGCAGTAAAGGGTTCTTTGATCCATCCATTATGCCACTGGTGAATTACTGGGGATTTGGATACACAGAAAAGAAAGCAGTTGAAGATTCAGACAGCAATATCATCGAGGTATTAGTAGATGTGACCGATTACACCAAATGGGTTCTGTCCCTTGCCAATGACACCATGACCATACGAAAACCCAAAGGAGCACAGCTGGACTTCAGCGCTGTGGCCAAAGGTTATGCTGTAGATTGTATTGCTGAAATGCTGGACAGAAATGGCATCGCCGACTATATGGTAGAAATCGGAGGCGAAGTAAGAACAAAAGGGGTCAACAATAAATCTAAATCCTGGGTGATAGGGCTCAGCAAACCTGAGATTGATGCACGACTCAATACCTTCAGTGCAACCATAGAACTCGATAACAAGGCTATGGCTTCATCAGGCAATTATCGCAATTATTATATGGTTGATGGTAAAAGCTATGGACACGAAATAAATCCCAATACCGGCTATCCTGAAATCAACCGATTGCTGGGCGTGAGCGCAATCAGCGAGGAATGTGCTGTGTCGGATGCTATGGCCACAGCTTTTATGGTAATGGGGCTTGAAAGATCCATAGAATGGCTGAAACAACAATCCGAGATCAAAGCCGTTTTGTTTTACCAGGACGACAGCCTGGGCTTAAATCAATACATTAGTCCCGGGCTACCAATTAATATATTGAATCAATGATACAAGCTGCGATATTTTATCATCGATGGATTAGAATAGAGCAACATGCAGTTAATTTTCTACAAGTAAAATGAATTAGTGGATAAAACATATTGTGAAGTCCGAGCATTATTAGTCTATTAATATAATTTTGAAAAAAAATACATCTTGCATACAGATATAAGCAGATCGATTAAAGCGGGAAAAAGAATTATTACTAGAATTACTCTTCTATTATTTTGCTTGTTCACAGTGGCTCAGGTCAATGCTCAGGACCAGACTATTATCAGAGGACGCGTTCTAGACGCTAAAACCAAACAGCCACTTCCATTTGTTGATGTTGTCCTTAAGGGCACCTATGTCGGGGTTTCCACAGACCTTGACGGTCAATACTTCATACAAACGCGGAATCCATCAGATACCATACAGGTGTCATTCATTGGTTACAAAACCCTTGAAGAGAGGATAATAAGAGAAACAAGGCAGGAGATGAACTTCTACATGGAAGAGGAAGGCCTGCAATTAGAATCTGTAACCATCGTTGCTGAAAAGGGCCGGTACCGGAAAAAAGGAAACCCGGCGGTTGAACTCATGCGTAAAGTCATTGAGAACAGGGACCGTAACAAAATGGAAGCCCAGGACTTCTACAGCTATGAACGCCATGAAAAACTGGAACTAGACCTCAACAATATTACGGACGAATTTAAGGATAGGAAAGCTTTTGAAAATTTTGAATTTCTATGGTCATACCTCGATACATCAACCGTCAATGGTAGAATTTACCTGCCGGTTTATATCCGTGAGATCCTTTCCACAGTACACTACAGGAAAGATCCACAAGCCAAAAAAGAAGTCAGGGATGCAGTCAAAATGACCAATTTTGATGAAGCGCTCGATTTGGAATCCATCACCAGCGCCATAGACCTCCTGTACCAGGATGTAGACCTTTATGAAAACAGCATTAAACTATTGGATAATGACTTCCTAAGCCCTATGGCACCCTGGGCTTTGAACTATTACCGTTTTTATATCCTGGACACAAGTTATGTCAACAATAAAAGCGCCATCCATATGGCCTTTATTCCAAGGAATAAATCCTTTATTGGATTTACTGGCGACCTCTACATTTCTAATGATGACAGGTACACCCTTTTGAAAGCTGTTCTTGGCATAACCAAAGATATATCCATGAATTTCGTCAGGGACATTAAAGTAGTCCAAGAATTTGACGAAAGAGACAGTATATACATTTTGACAAAAGACGAAATCACTCTCGATATGGCGCTTGCAAAGGGAGGGATGGGTATCTATGCATCGAGATACAATATCTACACCAATCATGACTTCGGACCACCCAAGGATGACTCTGTATTCGACTATACTGAAGAGGTAACCACCCTCGACGATGCCTATGATAAAGGCCAGGAATACTGGCAGAAGAACCGACTCGAAGAACTAACGCAAAAGCAGCAGGGTATCTACAATATGATAGACAGCCTTCGTGAAGTACCTGCATATAGGAAGTTTGTATACTGGACCAAGGTTATTTCAACAGGTTATTTCCCGCTGGGAACCCTTGATCTGGGTAAGATATCCTCGATGTATACCTATAACCCTACTGAAGGATCTCGATTCAGGCTTGGCTTGGAAACCAGCCATGACCTAACTCAAAGGTGGCAGGTCAGAAGCTATGTAGCCTATGGAACACGTGATAAACGGATCAAGTATAATGGATCAGTCAAGTATTCCTTCAACGAAGACTACAGAAAGAATCCGCGACACTTCCTGTACGGTGCCTATCAACATGATGTGATTTTTCCAGGGCTAAAGCTGGAATTTATTGACGAAGCCAATGCTTTGACCAGTATACGCCGGGGCCAGGCCAACCAGATGCTTTTTGTCGATGCCTGGAATATTGACTATGTCAATGAAAGTGGCGTTGGATTTTTCAAGCTTGGTCTTGAACAGCGACAAAGAAAGCCCTATGGTACGCTTGAGTTTTTTACCAACCAGGACCTTGATGACGACGGCATTCTTGACAGTGTAGAAGACGTAACGACATCTGAAATTAGTTTGGCACTGGAATACTCTCCTAACACGAAATTTATACAGCAAAGGGAGATGCGTACACCAATCAAGTCAAACCACCCGAGGTTTCAATTGAGCTATAGAGCGGGGCTGAAGACTTTTCTTGGTGGTGATTACAATTACCATAATGTCTCTCTCCAGATTAAAAAACGTGTTCCATTCTCGGTTTTGGGAAGATCTGAAATTCAATTTGAAGTCGGTCGTGTATTCGGAGAGGGTCTGCCTTTTGTCTTGCTTTATATACCGCAATCCAACCAGGCCTATTCATTCCAGCCGACATCTTTCAACACCATGAACTTCATAGAATTCGTAACGGATAAGTATGTACGCCTTAATGTACAGCACTTCTTTGATGGCTATATATTTAACAGGATACCTCTTCTCAAAAAATTGAAATTAAAAGAAGCGATTAGCTTCAAAGGAATATATGGTGGTCTTGATGATGCCAATGACCCTAGAATCAACAATGATCTTCTGCAATTCAATGCCGATGAGAATGGCAATCCTCTCACCGCCCCATTTGATCCACGAACACCATTTATTGAATGGGGAGTGGGTGTCTACAATATATTCAGGTTCCTTCGTTTTGATGTCATAAAGAGGGTCAACTACCTAGATAGACCGAACATCGAAGAAGTATTTGGCGTCAAGGGACTGGGTATCAGAGGACGATTAAAAGTTGAATTCTAGGGGTTCTGGGAATTCCATAACCAGATACTCTGAGCTCTGATGCAATCGACATTCAGTGTTCCATAATGAAGCTCTAAGGCCAAAGGCATATGTTTCATATACCAATCTACGAATTTATTCTCCAAAAGCTCAGGAAACAGTAGGATCTGGAATGCTGAATTGTATTGAAGAAAAGTCCTGAGCTCTGCTTTTGAAGATATGGGACTGTGATGACTGCCCAGTAAATAGTACCCTGACCGAGTAAAGGACGTATGAAGTATGTTGCTCTGCTGTTAAGGATGCGATTAAAGAAATCGAGCGCAACTAAGTTTTATGTTTTCCTGAACCAAGGCCCATCTCCTTGCCTATTTTAAACATGAATGCTTCAGCTTCCTCAAAGTTATTGGCGATGATACCATCAAGTATAGCTTCCCGAATAGCGGTCTTGATCTCTCCTACCGCCCTGGAGGGTTTGATATCAAAACTTTCCATGATATGCTGGCCATCGATTGGGGGCTGCCAGTTTCTGATGCGGTCCTTTTCCTCGATTTCTACAAGCAATTCACTGACCCTTTCATAATTGGCCTTGATTCTTTCAACCTTACGTTCATTCTTTGATGTGATATCGGCCTTGCAAAGTAGCATCAGGTCATCGATATCATCACCGGCATCAAATAATAGCCTACGTACCGCTGAATCGGTAATATCTTCATTGGTCAGACTGATTGGCCTCAGGTGGAGCCGAACCAATTTTTGAACATACTTCATTTTTTGATCGAGCGGCAAGCGCATGCGCTTAAAAATCCGCGGCACCATACGTTCTCCTACAACTTCATGACCGTGAAATGTCCATCCCGAATCACGATTGAACCTTTTGGTAGAAGGCTTTCCTATATCATGTAAGATGGCTGCCCAGCGCAACCACAGATTATCCGTTTCAAGAGCAAGATTGTCAAGAACCTGCAGTGTGTGGTAATAATTATCCTTGTGAGCTATTTTTTCAATGAGATCTACACCTCGTAAGTTCTCAAACTCCGGGAATATAATCTTAAGGAGTCCCGCCTTTGAAAGCAAGTGGAAACCCCGCGAAGGAGGATTGCTTTCTACTATCTTATTGAGTTCAATAGAAATGCGTTCAGCTGATACGATTTTAATACGGTCACAGTTATCTATAATCCCCTGGAAAGTTACATCGTCAATTTCAAAACTCAGTTGCGATGCAAAACGAATGGCTCTCATCATTCTGAGTGGATCATCTGAAAAAGTTGATGCCGGGTCCCGTGGTGTCCTGAGGATTCCCTTTCGGAGGTCTTCAATGCCCTGAAATGGATCGATGAGCTCTCCAAAATCAGATTCATTCAATGATATGGCCAGGGCATTGATTGTAAAATCTCGGCGCAGCTGATCATCCTCCAAAGTTCCGGACTCTACATCCGGCTTGCGTGAATCCTCGTAATAGGATTCTTTTCGGGCACCTACAAATTCGATTTCTACATCCTGGAATTTGATCATGGCTGTTCCGAAGCGTTTGAATTCAACTACGCCCAATTTAATCTCCAGAAGGGCTGCCACTTCACCAGCCAACTCTATGCCATCACCCACACAGACAATATCAATATCCTTACTGGGTCTTTTCAAAATTTTATCTCGTACAAAACCACCCACGAAATATGAGGGAGCATTCAGCTTTGCGGCAGCTTGCCGAACAGCATCAGCTACTTGTAATTCAATATCATTGAAACTGAACCGCATCAGGCTAATATTTCTTCCTTGCTGTAGTAATCCTGCATCTCATCAAGGATATTGAAAATAATTTCAGGGTCATGCTCAGTGACCAATCGCGAACGGAATTGCTTGACACCCCGAAAGCCTCTGAAATAATTGGTGTAATGCCGGCGCATTTCCAGGACACCCAATTTAAGACCTTTCCATTCGACAGAATGGCTCAGGTGCTGTTTTACGGCCCGGACTCTTTCCTCCAGCGTCGGTGGATCAATGATGCTGCCATCTTTGAGGAATGCTTTTATTTCTCTGAAAACCCAGGGGTTTCCAATGCTTGCACGCCCAATCATGACACCATCGACGCCATACCTGTTTTTATATTCCAGAGCTTTCTGAGGTGAGTCGATATCACCATTACCAAATACTGGAATATGCATACGGGGGTTGTTTTTGATCTCCCCTATCTTGGTCCAGTCAGCCTCACCTTTATACATCTGCTTGCGTGTCCTCCCATGAATAGAGATCGCCTTGATCCCAACATCCTGAAGCCTTTCAGCAACCTCGACAATATGTATAGATTTGTCATCCCAACCCAGTCTGGTTTTGACAGTTACCGGCAGGTTTGTTGATTTGACGATGGCTTCAGTCAGACTTACCATCTTGGGGATATCCTGCAATATACCAGCACCAGCCATCTTGCAGACCACTTTCTTGACCGGGCAGCCGTAATTGATATCCAATACCTCTGGTTGCGCTTCCTCGACGATCTCGGCAGCTCTTTGCATGGAACTCATTTCAGCACCGAAAATCTGAATGCCTATCGGTCTTTCATAATCATATATATCAAGCTTTTGTACCGATTTATCAGCATCGCGTATCAAACCTTCTACAGAAATAAATTCAGTGTACATCATATCACAACCATTCGCCTTGCACAGGGCACGGAATGGTGGGTCACTCACATCTTCCATAGGAGCAAGAAGCAATGGAAACTCACTCAGGCTATGTTCTCCGATTTTTACCATGCCTCAAATTTAACAAGTAATAGAAGGAAAAATCAAATAAGCTTGTACATCTCGCCATTTATAGCGTTTGAAAGCATACTTAAATTTCTTAAATTAAAGGAATTAATATTCACACTACAAGCCGTATCCTAGTATGAGTCTGTCAAAATTTGGATTTGACTTCAAACATCTGCGCGGCGACACCTTTGGTGGTATAACCGCAGGCATTGTCGCTCTGCCCCTTGCCCTGGCCTTCGGGGTACAATCCGGAATGGGAGCCGCAGCAGGTTTATATGGAGCGATATTTATAAGCTTTTTTGCGGCCCTCTTTGGGGGAACAAATACACAGATTTCAGGCCCTACAGCTCCTTTGACGGCGGTCAGTATGGTTATTATTGCCGGGATTATTGCCAGCAACGAGGGTGACCTGGAACGAGCGCTGCCCTCTATTCTTGTGGTGTTTCTACTAGCCGGTCTGATTCAGGTAGGTCTTGGATTGGCCAAACTTGGTCAATACATAAGGTATATACCCTATCCCGTTGTATCTGGCTTTATGAGCGGGATTGGCGTCATCATAATCATAACCCAGATATTCCCGCTTATAGGCTATTACCCAAATGAGGACCAGGCCTACGTCAACTCATTCAAAGCAGAAGCTGAAGAAATAATACTTGAAAAAATCCTGCGCGAGGAAGCTGAAGAGGATATTCTAGTCCTTGAAGATTTTAAAACGACTATTGAAAGAGCCGGTTACATCACGGAAGAAGACATCCTTAGAGAGGCGGCAGTCCTGGCATCAAATAAAGCATCCGGCATTATGGGCGTTTTCAAGCTGGCGCCTAAAGCATTCAGAAATATCAATTGGCAAGATCTTATTTTTGGTCTGACCACCATCTTCATTATCTATGGCTTCAAACGCATAACCAAATCTGTTCCTTCTACCCTGGTCGCATTGATACTGGTTACCATTGTTGCTAATTTCTTTGTGTCTGTTTACCGTGACATAGGTCAGATCCCCACCGGCTTTCCCGAACTTAAATTATCCATATTTACGGGATTTCAACTTAAATCGATTACACCTTACATAGCTACAGCTTTTTCTCTTGCCTTTCTCGGTGCCATAGACTCATTGCTGACATCCATTGTAGCTGATAATAAAACCAAAACACGTCACAAACCCAATAAAGAACTCATTGGCCAGGGAATTGGTAATTCAATAGCAGCTCTTTTCGGCGGTATACCCGGAGCCGGTGCGACAATAAGAACTATTGTTAATATTGATGCCGGCGGTAAAACCAGGCTATCGGGGATGATTGCCGGCGTTCTGCTGCTTGTCATACTCCTGCTGCTGGGTCCTTTGGCAGAAACCATCCCAGCTGCTGTGCTGGCAGGAATTCTCATTACAGTAGGCATAGGAGTCATGGACTATAAGGGGCTTAAAGCAATTAAGAATATTCCTAAAAGCGAGGTAGCGGTTATGTTTATGGTATTGATCCTGACTGTCTTTGTAGGTCTTATAGAAGCCGTAATAATTGGCTTGATCCTGGCCTCTTTACTATTTATGAAAAATATTTCTGACGTTGTTGACAACAGGACCAGGTCTGCACCTTTAAAAGATTTTTCCAGGGAAATACCGTGGTACGATGAAATCAACTTTTTTGAAAAATATGGCGAAAAAGTCTATGTAAAACACCTTGACGGTCCACTGTTTTTTGGCTTTGCATCACGATTCCAGGAGCTTATCAAAGCTATCCCAAGTATACGCATCGTTGCGATGCGTATGGACAAGGTTCCTTATGTGGATCAATCCGGTCTGTATGCCATGGAAGACGCTGTCCAGGAGCTGCAGGCGGAAAATGTTACCGTTGTTTTTGTTGATTTACACGGACAAGCTAAAGATATGTTCGAACGCATAGACCTTGTACCGGGTCTGGTCCCGTCTGAATTGTGCTTTAATAATTTCAAAGACTTCTCATCCTGGGTGAAAGATTATCTGGATTCTCTTGAACCAAATTAATTTAGATTGGTTGGTTACTTGTTATTCGAAAGCCGACCTAATGAATTTATAAAATGCAACAACTGATAATTTTACTTGCTATGGGACTATTCAGCTTTTCATCTACCTCTAATGTGAAAGCACAGGGAATCGAAAAAAAGTCAATTCACGCCTTTACAGTAAAGGACATTTATGGAGAGGACTTCAAGTTCTCTGACCTCAAGGGTAAAAAAGTAATGATTGTTAACACAGCTTCGAAATGTGGATTTACGCGACAATACAAGGATCTTCAGAAGCTATACAGCGAGTACAAGGACAAGAATTTTGTCATTATAGGTTTTCCCGCCAATAACTTTCTTGGCCAGGAACCTGGTTCCGACGAAGACATAGCTCAATTTTGTGAAAGAAATTACGGCGTCGAATTCCCGATGATGTCAAAAATCTCAGTCAAGGGTAAAAACCAACACCCTATCTATGAGTTTCTTACCAAAAGCGAACTTAACGGCATAATGGACACTAAGGTATCGTGGAACTTTCAAAAATACCTCATCGATGAGAATGGCTTCATAGTCATGTCTGTTGCTCCTAAGACAAAGCCTTACGACGAAAAAATCGTGAACTGGATCAACAACTAAGGACTTATCAAGTCTAGTTTAAAGTAAATACAAGACACCTAACAATCCGACAAGGCCTAATACGATGGTATATGGGAATGCCATTTTCACCATTTTACCGTATGAAAGGTTGATCAAAGGAGCAAGTGTTGATGTCAACAAGAACAAGAAAGCGGCCTGGCCATTGGGCGTCGCAACACTGGGCAGATTTGTACCTGTATTGATGGCTACGGCCAGATCTTCATATTGATCCAGACTTATTACTCCTGCATCATAGACCTGCTTCACCTCACCAATATATACAGTGGCTACAAATACATTATCACTTATCATAGACAGGAGGCCATTAGCCAGGTAAAACATTGAAGGTTGCTGATGCGGATCCATTGCCAGAACCCAGTCAATAACGGGTGTAAACAAATGCTGATCATGAATCATGGCAACTATAACAAAAAACACCACCAATAAGCCTGTAAACGGCAAAGCCTCTTCAAAAGCTTTTCCCAGCTGGTGTTCTTCTGTAATTCCCATAAAGGCGGTTTGAACGATGATAAGGCCTAATCCAATTACGCCAACAGGAGCCAGGTGTAATGCCAGACCAATGATTAACAGGATTGCCGATACAGCTTGCACTATTAGTCCATACTTCTCACGGTCTGTTCGTGTACTATCCGCATCGTCCGTATAATTTTGAATGATTCTTCTGGCCACATCGGGCAGCTGTGCCCCATATCCAAAAATCTTGAATTGCTCAAGGACCAGTGTCGTCAAAAGTCCTGCCACGAGAACCGGAAGAGAAACCGGTGCCACTTGGACAAAAAACTCGATGAAATCCCATCCTAGCTTTTCACCTATCAACAGGTTTTGAGGTTCGCCAACGAGGGTACAAACGCCCCCTAAAGCCGTACCAACGACACCATGCATTACCAGGCTTCTCAGGAAAGACCTGAATTCTTCAAGCGTCTCTCCACTGAGCTCTTTTCGGTCAAGAACCCCACTGTCATCATAATCACTGGAACTGGAATGTATTTTATGATATACGCCATAAAAGCCAACAGCAACACTAATCAATACCGCTGTTACAGTAAGGGCGTCCAGAAAAGCCGATAGAAATGCTGCCAGAAATACGAATAAGAACGAAAGCAGCATTTTTGACCTGATCTTAATGAAAGCCTTGCTGAAAATATACATGAGCAAAGGCTTCATGAAATATATGCCGGCAACCATAAAAACAAGAAGTAGGATAACTTCCAGGTTGGATTCTATTTCATGATATGTGTTATGCGTGTTTGTTAAATCCAAAAACAGGACTTGCATAGCGAGCAGACCGCCGGATTGCAGGGGATAGCACCTTAAAGCCATTGCAAGAGTGAAAATAAATTCCGCAATAAACAGCCACGCGGTTATCATAGGACCCAGTACATAATAGGCAAATACATTAAAGATGAAAAAGAAGATCATCATGTATTTAAACCACCTTGGACTCTGGCCTAGAAAGTATCTCAACATAATTCAAGATTTTGACCCTCCAGTATCTGTTCCAGCATCACTGAAAAGTTGGACAAATTTAAGTTTTTAAGATATTAAAGCTTCATTATCAGGTCTATTTATTACTTGAAGACAAAATAATGCAGAAGTGATCTGAATCAAATTTCTGAACACAGAAACTAAAACCCCCGGCATCAGCTTGAATCTATTCTTGAATTCAATTTCAAGTCCAGCTTCAATTTGACTATTGCAGCAGCTAAATGACTGAATATCAAAATCAAGCAAATAGATTTGTAAAATAATTCCTCAAAACATAGGTAATGAAAAAAGCCAAAATGCAAGACATTTTGGCTTCACGACTGAATTACTTTAACAAATGCGTTAAGCAATTAATTTTTAACACTGTTCCTTTTTTTCTTGTGCATTAGCGTTTGAACTAAAAAGCAGTAACAGTATTCAGTAGTTAAAATCTGGTTTTATAGAGAAATTGGGATGGCCTCTTAAAGTATATTTCGGTTTGTTATAAGTAAACTTATAAAGTGTGTTGTAGTTTGGTTACAAAGAGTAAATCTTGAGACCTTAGACATATTGTAATATTTAATAGAGTAATAAAAAATTAGTGTATAAAGAGGAGCGAATCCAGCCGGATCCGCTCCGAATAAATTCATTATCTGAGTAGTAGCATTTTGTTGATCAATCGTACATCTGCAGAAATCAATTCATAGTATAGGATTCCGCCAGTTTCGAACTGATCGTTATCAATAACTACTTCATTGACACCTTTCTTAGATGTATTGCTAAGCCTGTATATCAGCTTTCCGTTAACATCATAAAGCTGTATACTGTAAGCCTGCACCTGTGGCATATAGAATTTGATCTTTGTACTTTCTGTCCATGGGTTTGGAACGTTCTGGTACAAGCTGATCTCTTCGTCCATTGTTTCCCCGGCCCTGTACTCTAAACCGATGTGTACAGCATCCGATTCGCTGAAATAAGCTTCAGAGCGCAATCCGGAATCATCTATTGACAATAAATCACTGGTATAAGCATTCTTCTTCAGCTTCAGTTTAATACTGAATAAGGCTTCATCTGTTTCAACGTCATAATCTCCATTCCAACTGAAGTTGATGATACCCTTAGGCTTATCTGCTATCCTAATATTAGACACATCAACAGATTCTGCTACAGGAATTACTTCAATAATTTCAGCTAAATCAGGATTCACTACCAGGCTATGCTGAATACCAATCACTTGATCCAACTGATCTGAACTGAATAGTATTTCAATAATCTGATCTGCTTCGTAGGCATTCTCTACCAAATCATAATTGAATTTATAAGAAGACCTTCTGTCTATCCTACCTTCGGAAGCATTGGCGATAGCAGTATTGTTGATATCACCTACTTTGACCCCAATAAAATCAATAATCATTGATTGGTCAAATGTCAGGATATCATAAATCTCAGGAATATCATAAGCAAATGGATTCAGTGGATCAATAAACTTATAAGACTTGTCTATGAATCTCCAGGACGTGTTGTTTGGCAATTCATCGTATACTCCCAAAATAAGCTTCCTTAATTCAAGTAAATCGCTACCGGTAATACTACCTGACCTATTGATATCAGCTGCAATCAGCTTGTAAGGTGATTCAATGCGTGCGGTACCGAGAATATGCTTTTGGATGGCGATCAAATCCAGTGTCGACACACCATTCAAATAATCATAATCTTTTTCAGGCACTACTCGATATGAGCCACCGAATGCCATAGACGGGAAGGCATAGTTGCCATCACCATTTGTAATCAAGGATTCAAAAGGACTGCCATCTAAGTCGACATTTACACCGTCTATCAGTCGCCGGTCTTCCATTGTGAGCGTACCCCTTATTGTTCCATCCGTTATAGCGGAATTACAGAATCCACCACCATCAACAATCTGTATCAAATTGGTACAACTATCGATGATAATACCTCCTGACCATAGGTAGATGGTATAATCTGCGGTACCTACATCACTACATGTTGCAATTATAGTATCTTGGTTAGGGACCGTATTACTCCATGAAACAGTGTAAGCACCTCCCATGCAATCGCCAGAGTCCAGTTCAAATTGTGTCTGATCGATATGCACTACAACCTGTTGGTTGGATTCTATATTATCGATCACTTTTTGACAATCCATCAGGAAGGCTGTCGTATCGACAACACTAACTGTATAGGCATAAGTGCTTGTGTTTCCACATATATCTGTTGCTGTAATTGTTATATCTGTTTCACCAACAGGATAAGTACCTGAGGCATCTGCAATATTATTATCGTCTGCGTAAGGTGAATCGTTCATAACAGTAAAGCCAGTAGTACAATCGGTAACTGTAGCCGCCAGGTTGATGAATGTATCACACGTTGTATTACCCGGAGGCAAGATAATTGTAATGTCATTTGGACCCGAAATATCCGGACCTTCATCATCAAGAATATTAATGATCTGAACAAAGGTGAATACACCACCAGGAGCCTGACACGAATCTGTAACGACCCATGTCCTTTCGATGGTACCATTACACTGCGGGTTGCCAAGTACATTATCCGAAGATGTAATTGTAATATTGAAGCAATCGAGACCTGCCGTATCCACTATAGGCATTCCAGAGTCAATAGAGTCCGGATCAGGGATACAATTACCCGGATCAAATGGTGAAGTAGGCCATGTTATGTCGGCTTCAACCAAAGGATTATTCGGCCCTTCAATTATTACTATTTGTGAACATGTTGCTGTATTACCAAAATCATCCGTTGCCGTAAAGGTTCTGATAATAGTACCTACGTTACATGTATTAACATCTATCGAATCTGATTCAACAATCATTACTGGATCAGTACAGTTGTCTGTAGCTGACGGACTTCCAAATACCGTAAGATCATTGATATCTGTCTCACAAGGGAAGAATACTTGCGGAGGACATACGATAACAGGTGCAAGAGTATCCTGTATTGTCACAGTAGCTTCACAGGTATCAGAACCACCTCCTGATGCCGTCACTGTCAACACAACTATATTAGCTCCAATGCTGTCACATGTAAAGGATGAAGGATCTACTGAAAACTCCAGGTCTTCACCACATGCCGCCGAACTACCACCATCAAGCTCTTCGCCAGTAAGCGTGTAGTTACCATCAGAATCAAGACTGACTGTTATATCCATACACACAGCCATTGGAACTGAACTGTCTACAATCTCTACAGTGGCTTCACATGTACTGCTGTTACCGCAATCATCTTCAACTGTCAGAGTCACCACTTGATCACCCAACTCATTACAACTAAATTCATTAGGAGATAGTGAACTCATAGAGGACGCTGTGGCACAGTTATCATCAAATGTATCCAGTACATCCGCAGGAGTTATGACTACCTCTGGCGGGAATGTCAATCCAGCCAGTAATGTACATGTAGGTGCGGTATTATCCTCAATGGTGATATCCGCTTCACATGTTGTGGCATTTCCGTTTGTATCTGTGACTGTGGCAATAACCACATTGTTAGTATTCTTATGGCTGCAATCAAACATAGTGATGTCCAGAACCTGTGTATCAATTCCACAACCATCATCTGCAGATAATACAATATCCGATACATCGAGGTTTACTTCGCCATTTGCGTCAAGATCAAATGTCACAGCTGTTTCACAACTGATTACCGGGTCTATATCATCCAGCACTGTCACCTCGGCAACACAGGTAGTAGATACACCATTATTATCCGTTACCGTCAATACAACATCAATAGGTGATAATGACACATCGTTACATTCCAAGAGCATAGGACTTACAGAGAGCACTAATGGCACAGCGCAACCTACAAAACTACCTCCATCAACTTCGGATGCATCCAAATCGTAATTTCCTTCATTGTCCAATGAAACTGTAATATCCTGTGCGACACATACAGGAGCTGGGATATCTTCTATTGTCACATCGGTAGTACATGTGGCAGAGTTTCCTGAGTTATCCGTAACGGTCACGGTGATCGTATTCACACCCAGTACGGTACAATCAAAAGACGTAGGAACTCCTGTCACACTAGCTGCTGCGTCAGCACAATTGTCACTGAAATAAGTATCAACATCAGTTACTATATCAGCCAATGTAATCATCATATTAGGTGCGAATGTCAAGTCAGGCAACAATGTACAGCTTGGTGCTTCATCATCATCTACAGTAACATTGGTAGTACATGTATTCGTATTACCAGAAGGGTCGGTTACTGTCGCTGTCACTGTGAAAGTCATACCATCATCATCACAATCAAACACAGACATATCTATGCTGGAGCTTAGAATACTGCAATTGTCATCAGAACTCATTATTATATCCATTGCAGTTATCATGGCCATTTCTCCAGATAATGAAACCGTGAAGTCAGGTTCACAACTAATTGTCGGATTTTCATTATCAACAACAGTAACAGTAGCCTCACAGGTATCAGAACCACCTCCTGATGCAGTCACTGTCAATACAACTACAGTATCTCCTATACTACTGCAATCAAAGAAATCAGGGTCAACATCCAAAGTAATATTATTGGTACAACCTGCTGAGCTTCCAGCATCAACTTCAGACGCTGCAAAACTATATTCTCCGTTAGAGTCCAGACTTACAGTAATATCCTGGCATAAGGCTACTGGCTCTGGATTATCAACAACAGTAATCGTTGTCATACATTCATCTGTCAAGCCTGAAGGATTCGCAGTAACTGTTAAGGTAACAACATTATCTCCAAGGTCATCACAAGTATAAAATTCCTTGTCTACAGCAAACTCCAAGGTCTGAGAACAATCGTCATTCGACCCTTGATCCAGGTCTTGAGCATCCAGGGTAGCTAGACCATTTTCATCCAGGACTAACTGGAATCCTTGTATACATATGGCTTCAGGTGGACAATTGACATCAACAGTAGCTCCATCAAAATCATCTTCATCATTTGGATTATCAGTACCTGTACCTGTACCACCACATCCTTCATCTGAAATGTCATTATCAGATGCCAGTTCGTTTGGTGTACCGTCTACACCAACAGCAGTATGATCAGATAATGGGCTGTCCTGATCATCCTGACCTAGAGCATTTTCTGCATCAATAATTTCTGCATTATTGATCAACGTCGGAGCAGGCAAAGCCTGATCATCTAAAGTCAGGACTATGACTAAACTTGCCGAATCACATGAAGCAAGGAATGGTATGGTAGCCTGCGCATTCGGTGCAGCATCCACGAAATCAGTATTCTTGGCCGGAATGAATGTAAATCCGTCCGGAATGTAATCCATGACATCAATATTCGTGGCATCCAATGAACCCTGGTTATATACAGTGATTTCAAAAGTCACATCTTCACCCAAATCAGGTGTATTATCTGAGGCCAATATCTTTTGCAATGCAAGATCAAACGTTTGCTCAATAGCAATATCGTTGCTATCCCAATCAGCTTCTGTAGGATCATTATTACCTGGCGTACCACTTACATTTTCCTGTGGGAAAGTGTTATTAGGGTCAATGATTTCAGCTGTATTTGTGATTGTAACACCCATAAAGTCTGCATCAACAGTGAAGACTATATTCACTTCTGCGGTTCCACCTGCTGGGACAACAGCTATTGGGCTATTCATTGTAGCTGTGATGCCACCATTATCAGTCCAAGTCGTATCAGAAAGACTCAGACCTTCAGGGATATAGTCAACAATCATAACATCGTAGGCATCCAGCGTACCATTATTCGTTACTGTGAGGACAAATGTTACTTCTTCTCCCAGCTCGAAAGGACCTGTAGATTCTTTAGTCAACGAGATATCAAAGATCTGCTCGACTTCAATAGTCTCACAGTCATGATCATCTTCATCACCGTTCTCATTATTAAGCGCATTATCCTGCCCTATCTGGTCATTGTTAAAATTGTCCATATCTGAATCAGCATCTATTGCAGGACCATCGATATCTTCAGCTGCAGAAATCTCAGCACAATTCGTTAGTTCGAAACCCATAAAATTGCTGGACACTTCGAATTCTATTTGTATCACATCTGAGCCTCCTGGCACAATTGAATCAATTGGAGTTATTAACGTGGCCATTTCATTACCCATCATCATTGCCCAATCGTTATCAATTAAAGTCAATCCAAATGGGACATAATCAACCAACTCAATATTGTAGGCAGTCATATTACCCTGATTATGCACTGTGAGGTCAAAAACAACTACACTGTCTTGCATAAATGGACCATTGGAAGCCAGTGTTTTTGTTAGTGCTAAATCAAAGCGTGGACAAAAATCAAAATTATTGTTATCCTGAACATCCACGAATACGGAACATACGCTTGTATTACCAAATTCATCTGTTACCCAAAGCTCCACTTCATTCATAGTCTCCAGGTTATCGCAATCAAAACACATGATTGTGTCTGTCAAATCAGCTGAGAAGCTTAAACTAAAATCAAAGCCGCATGGATGGAAACTGCCAAGCGTATCACCATTGATCATTTCTGGTGTAATACAAGCCATCTCCGTATCTACAATTCCATCATCGTCCAAATCCATTGGCTCAAGAGCGACATTCAATCCTTCAATACACATTGCCGTTGGACCTTGAATGGTTCTTATAATTATTTCCTTAGTGCATGTCGTCCTATTATTACATTCATCTGTAAAGGATAATAAGGCAAAGTGTTCACCTATAGGTAAGGTGTTATTATAGCTTATGGTATTACCACTTCCAGTAATGTCCATATCAAACACACCTAAACCGTCACCGTAGATATCTATCTGCAGTCTTGTATCCAAATCATCAGTACAGCTATCCATAGCCAGTTCTGAGAAATTAACAGTAGTTGTATCACAATTGAATGTTTCAATTACAATCGGCTCACAGGTTCCGAGTATTTCCGGGGCTTCAAGATCTGTCACCTTGATTGTCTGCTGATAGATGGCCGGCTCATAATCCGGATCATCTGTTTGACACCAGTCAATAACCTCCCATGTTCTCAAAATTTTCAAACAGGCATCAGTCTCATCATTTTCTGAAAAATCAAACGTGGCATCATAGAATGTATCGACAACCATACTGCAGCCCGTCTGCTGATAGATTGGACGGCCAATAATATCAGGATGAAGACCACCTGTATCACAGCCTGAGTCAGATTCATAATCGCTCGGCCATATGATAGTAGATGGATCGAACTGATTTGTTGGAGAAAAAGTCAATATCTGGTCACACTCGCTGTAACCGTTATCATCGGAAGCTCTGAACCGCCTGATCACTGTTCCAAATCCGCAGTTGTCTCTCTGGTCCAAAACCTCTTCAGTCAATGTCACGTTACATTGATCTGATGCCTCAGCATCACCAAATTGAGAAAGATCAGCAAAGTCAAGGATTTGATCACAATCAACTTCTCTTGCCGGTGGACACGTAATGTCCGGCTCTACCTTATCCTGAATTTCTACTGTGAGAGTACATTCGTTGTATCTTCCGAAATAATCTATAACTCTTAGGACAACCGTTTGCTCTTCTACAACATCAGCACAGCAAAAATTAACCTCATCGCTGTATCCACACTGATCATCTACCTCCATTACATAGTAGGTTTCTAAATCGTTACCGTCTACAACCAACCACTCTCCGTCAGCATTGGTAATAACGTGATCTCCAATGTCAATTGGATGCCCTGCATACCAATTATCGAAACCAGGAGCGGTATGATCAGTCCATGTAAATATGCCCTGATGATCTGCATCTGTAAGTCCTATATAATAGGGGTTGCTGATAAAGCTTTTTGATTGTTCATATACCCAGTCAGCCTCGGCTTTTGTTTCAAGTTTCACCAATTCGCCACCATAAGCCTGTGAATACAAAAATGCCTTTGCACCATGTGTCTTGAATTTAGACATGTAGTAAAACTTACCACTATAAGCTCCCATATAAAACATGTCTTCAAATACAGGAATATTACATTCACAATTTGAATTCTCTCTCTTCACAAGCATTTTCAGTGAGCTGCAATCATCCGTTGACCCATCATCAAATGTAGAAGCAAAAGCTTTAGCCGTACCATTTGAACGCAGAGATACAACAGTGTTTATATCGCATACCGCAGTAGGCGGCGTTTCATCCAAAACAGTAATATTTACATCGCACAAACTAAAGTTGTCGCAACCATCATATACGATATAATTCAATTTGCTTGTACCTGTAGGGAAAGTCAATGTCATACCTTCTTCTGCATTATCATCAAAAAACCCTTGATATGATATCTTGAACAAGAACTCAGAAGCACAATTATCTGTAACTTCAGGCAATACCAAATCCCATTCTCCTTCACACTCGACACCACCGGAAGAGTTTATTGTTACATCTTCAGGACAAATGGCAACAGGCTCTTCATTGTCAAAGACTTCGATGGTCTGAACGTACACCTGTGGTTCACTGTATGAACATCTGTCTTCATAATACGTCCACCTGCGCATTATCTTTCGCAAACAACCTTGTCCAGAAAGCATTACATCTTCAAATTCAATGGCTACATTACAATACAGGTCCTGAATCGGGTATACAGGTATACCATTAACAGTTGGAATGCCTGTCAAATCCAATCGAATATTTCCTTCATCATCATAAATGCTGTCTATACATGTGAGATTGGTATCATCACTCTGTAAAAGATCTTCAGGAAATACAATATCATCAAATTTCAGCCTTTCAAGACTGATTTGCTGAGTACATGGTTCTGAAACATTGCCATAAGAATCAGTAGCCACATATGTTCTGTATACATCTTTAATGATATCAGAATCACAATTTCTGAATACAATCTCTTCTGAAGTCATTTGATATGTTGCCTCAGCACAATTGTCAATTACAATTGGTTCATAGTTATTCAGAAGATAGCATGGTATTGATATTGGCCCACATTGAATATAAGGTGCCATTTTATCTTCAACCGTTAAGTTTGACCAACATAAATTACCAGTACAAGGATCAATTACTTTAGCTGTCAATTCCTGCCACAAATAATCCTCTGTCAAATAATTGTTAGGAACAACGTTACCATGTTGATCAATAAGCATTAGTCTATATTCTACCCCATACGGAATATCTGACTGTATAAATACCTCTGGACTGACATAAGATGAGCAATCGAAATTCAGAGAAACATTGACCTGCTCAAGACATGACATAGATACGCCTCCTGTTCCAACTCTGATTTCTTCAACGACAGGAGCCATACAATCATCATTGCAGGTCGTTTCAAATCTTAATTCATACGGCCCACCCACAGTGCTATCCCATAATATGGTTATATGGTCATCTGTAGTTGACCCCATAGGGGTTCCACCACCTGAAAGGGTCCACTGATAATCTGTACATTGGCCTATATTACTTGCATAATATGTATGCAGAGAACCTGTACATACCGCTGACAAACCGTTTTTACTGCTTATGACTGGTCTTTCATAACTACACGGCTCCCCTCCTCCTGAGTACTGAAGGAATGCACCATCACCATTTGTAAATCGAATAGTGTAATTCTTGCCATCTTCAAATACTCCTGAAAAAGTGTAAAAGCTCGTTCCATCCCCTTGATCAGACTCGCCAAGTTGATATCCTGCACCACCCGTTGTAAATGCAACCAAAGACCCTGGCATAGAAGAATCATCATATATCTGATTGACTGCATCAATAAACCAGTCTTCACCAGATACACTGTGAATGACCAGTTCCTGAGAGAAAAGACCATTATATGGTTCAGTTACCAAATTGGTACACTGACACGATGAAATCGGTGTAAGGATTTCCGCAGCGAAAAAACCTGTTGGATCATGATCATATTCATCATGTGATCCGTCATCACTTAAAAGGTCATACTTGGAATCGATATCAACTCCTGAATAAGTAACATAATCTGTAGCTGCCGCATTGAAATTCTGCATGATGCCTACAAGAGTTTCCTGTCCGGGGTTTGATCCGCCAAGAGCATTAACAAAGCAAGAAAGAATCAACTCCGAATTATCAGAACAGACCGTTTCTGCATTTAGAATACCCATATCAACATCGCATTCTGAGGTGCTAACTAATTGAATGTCAGTACCATTATCCTCACCGGAGGCTGACAATTTCAATGGAGCGTCCAGTTCAAAATCGAACAGGTAATCTGTTTTGTCATCCGATCCGGACACATTGTAATGGCCTTCTCCATTTGTAACAGCCTTTGCAACAATAGAGCCTGAGGCATTATAAATTCGAACCGGGATTTCTGCCTTGCCAGTCTCCCCTTCATCGCGGACACCATTATAATTGGCTTCAGCGAATACAGAGCCATCCAATAAACCGGGGTTCCAATGGGCGCTTGCAGACAGGTTAATAATAAAGGAGAATAGGGCTATCAGTATCACCCTAGTGAATAGATAGAAACAATAAATCTTTCTCATTTCAGACCTTGAGTTAAAGTAAAATTCAGTATTCAAAAAATTACAGCCTGGGCGAGCGAGACAAGATAGTTTACTTCATGACATAGCTCCCCTACGACTTTTACTGTTTTCGGTTTTCGAGTTTCGGTTTTTGGTCTAAAAAAAAGTGTAACATATTACACTAAATACAAATATATAAACAATTCTTTAATTGCAGAATATATATTAAAAAAATTTATAATTTGTTTTTGAGCTGTATAATTTAGAATTGCGGGGACTGGCAACTATATTTAGGTTCATTTAAAAAAATCCAACCATGAACCAGATCAATGAAGCGATAAAAAGGGAACTTGAAATCATCAAGGCAGAAGGCCTTTACAAGGAAGAACGTATTATCACCAGTCCGCAATCAGCGAACATTGAAACCACTCAAAATCCATCCGTTTTAAACTTTTGTGCCAATAATTACCTGGGATTATCATCTCACCCGGACGTGATTGAAGCCGCTAAGGCAGCCATAGACAGCCATGGATTCGGGATGTCATCCGTTCGATTTATTTGCGGCACACAGGATATCCACAAGCAACTCGAAAATAAAATTGCTGAATTTGTAGGCTGTGAAGACGCTATTCTTTATGCTGCAGCATTTGATGCCAATGGGGGACTGTTTGAACCTCTTTTAGGAGCAGAAGATGCCATCGTATCAGATCAACTCAATCACGCATCCATTATCGATGGCATTCGACTCTGTAAAGCCCAGCGATACAGATACCTCAACAATGACATGAATGACCTGGAAGCCAAATTACAGGAAGCCAGAAACAATGGTGCACGCAGAATCATGATAGCTACGGATGGCGTTTTCTCCATGGATGGTATCATAGCTCAGGTTGGTAAAATATGTGATCTTGCTGAAAAATATGATGCCCTGGTTATGGTAGATGACTGCCATGCCACAGGATTCGTAGGTAAAAGAGGCCGTGGATCGGCAGAACATTGCAATGCTTTCGGCCGGGTAGATATTATAACAGGAACCTTCGGTAAAGCCCTCGGCGGTGCATCCGGTGGATTTACTGCGGCGTCCAAAGAAATAGTAGATATGTTACGCCAACGATCAAGACCATATCTTTTTTCAAATACCCTGGCCCCGGCTATCGTAGGCGCCTCAATTAAAGTCCTGGATATACTGTCTGCTTCAACAAGCCTCAGGGATAAGCTTGAAAATAATACTGCCTATTTCCGCGATGAAATGACGAAAGCCGGATTTGATATCATACCAGGCACCCACCCTATTGTTCCTGTCATGCTGTATGATGCTAAATTATCACAGGAGTTTTCAAGTCGCCTTCTGGAAGAAGGGATATATGTAATTGGATTTTTCTACCCTGTTGTTCCGAAAGAAAAAGCCAGGATAAGGGTTCAGATATCTGCTGGCCATGAGATGGAACATATTCAAAAAGCCGTAATGGCCTTCATTAAAGTTGGTAAAGAACTATCAGTAATCGATTAGGATGATTCAGCCAGGAAAAACCACAGCATTAACGAAAGAAGAATTCCTCTGCTTTCTTATGATCTACGCAAGCCACCTGGACTATGAACTTTGTGAAAATGAAGAGTCTTTTATACTTAAACGTTTTGATAAGAGTGTATTTAATAAAATGTATAACTTATTCAATACAAACAATGATTACAAAAGCTTTAAAATAATCCTGTCGCACAAGCAGGACTATTTTAGTAATGCGTCTCAACTTAAAGAAATATTTGAGCTACTCAGGGAAGTATTTGCCGCTGACGGAGAAATTTCAAGGACAGAAAAAATCTTTATTCCCTTTTTCCTCAAAATGAAAGACCTGGATGTCTATGAACCTGGCAATTAAAGACCGATTGTTTGTTGTTACAGGAGCTACAAGTGGTATTGGCAACAGCATCGCCAAGGCTTTACTAGAGGAAGGATCAAGATTAATAATTAATGCACGTAATAAGCACAGCTTAATGGATTTTCAGTCATCATGGCCAGATCAAATACAGATTCTTCCGGGAGATATAACCACTGATACAACCATCAGCAAACTCACACGAATGATCTCTGACAAAAAACTGGATGGCATCGTTTTGAATGCTGCTGGTCCTCCTGCCAAGGCATTCAGTAAAACAAGTATCACAGACTGGGATGATGCCTATGCCAGCCTATTGAGATGGAAGGTCAAATTAACACAGTATATGATTCCTGTATTTGAAAAACAGAATTATGGACGCATGGTATTTATAGAGTCATCATCGGTCAAGCAACCTATAGACAGGCTCATGTTGTCTACTTCACTGAGACTTGCTGTGGTCGGCTTCGTAAAATCGCTATCCAGGGAAGTCGCTGACAAAGGTATTACCATGAACATCCTGGCCCCGGGTTATCATGCGACACCACGGCTCGAAGAATTGTTTGAAAGCAAAGCCTTATTGCTTGGTATATCACCTGAAGATGCCCGCAAAGAATTTATAAATGAAACCCTGGTCGGTAAGCTGGGTGACCCTGAAGACCTGGCCAGTCTGGCGGCATGGCTCCTATCACCAAAATCACGATTTATAACTGGTCAAACCATATCTGTTGATGGTGGTATGATCCGCAGCACCTTCAGTTGATCAGTTTTTTTCGCGCAAACCCAATGCCGGTCCCGCCACCAACTGGATGGTATACTTCATTCTCTCCTCGAATAGTACAACTTTGTTCTTAATCAGCTTTTTGATCAGCTGATCATTGGCATACCTGAATGTATACAGTTGCAAACCTTTGAACAAGTCCAGTAAAAATTCTTCCGATAATTCCTGTTCAAGTTTTTCCAATTCCAATTTCCCGGGATTCCGTACACAAATTGTGAAGGATATGGCCGAATTACGCATTGTACACAACTTGATGCGATGCCTGTTAAGAACATCAAATATTTGACTCAAATGATTTTCAGCAATAAATGAAAAATCCCTACTTGAAATTTGCATCAAAACAACATCCTCCTGTATAACGACTATAGGTGGATAATTCAGCAGGCCATCTTCTGAAATAATCGTTCCCTCTGCATCAGGATCCATAAAAGACTTTACATGAAGACGTATACCTTTATTTTGAAGCGGCCGGATCGTTTTGGGGTGAATGACCTGTGCCCCGTAATAACTCATTTCAATAGCCTCTTTATATGACATCTTGTCAATCTTCTCCACATTTTCAAAGCGTCTTGGATCTGCGGTTAAAACGCCGGGGACATCTTTCCATATCGATAATTCTTTTACATCCAGACAGTAAGCCAGAATAGCAGCAGTATAATCCGATCCTTCCCTGCCGAGTGTGACAGTCATCCCGTTTTGAGCCCTACCCAAAAAGCCCTGCGTAATGATAACATCCGCTTCATCAAATAAGGGAACCAGTACATTATCAACTTCTTTCTGGGTAGAAACAAAATCTACGGTCGCATCCCGAAAATTATCATCGGTCTGAATAATAGTACGGACATCCATCCACTTGGCCTGAAATCCTTCTTGCTCCAGGAACAGACTGATTAGTGCAGTAGAAAAAAGTTCACCCAATGAAACGAGCTGATCATAAATGCAAGCTGAAGAAAGATTCTTGAATTTCTTGAGACTCTCAAAGGCGTTTTCAACAAACAGCTTTAAGCGAGATTCAAGCTCTTCCTTTTTGAGTCCCAGTTCTTCCGCGCATTGCACATGATTAAGGACTATCTCATCAAGCCTTTCCCTGGCAGCTTCTTCTCCTGACTGCATGGCTTTATGCACCTCTTCCAAAGCATTTGTGGTTTTACCCATAGCAGAGATTACAAGTATTAACTTGTCTTCTCCATACTTCCCCACAATCTCCCCAATTTTACGGATATTATCAGCATCCCTCACTGAAGCTCCACCAAATTTGAATAGCCTTAAATCCATTTCAATTGAATTTCGCGCGAAGATAATGTAAATCAGGGTATTGTTTTTCCTCAAACCTGGGCTTGAATAAGATCAGGTACACCGCATTACCATTTATATTTTCTTATTTTTACGACCCCATAATGAGCTGAATTATGTCTGAAAACCTAGAAATTGGCCTGCAATTGTTATTTGTAGGAATGCTGTCAGTGTTTTTTATCCTGGCAGTAGTTATAGGCCTCGCTCGCATACTCATCTATGCTGTAAATGCCTGGGCTCCTAAACAATTGAGTGCAGTCAGCAAAAAAACGAAAAATATTAGTGCTAAACATCTTGCGGTCATCTCTGCAACGATAGACCTGATAACCAGTGGAAAAGGTGTCGTCCGTTCCGCTAAAAAATTGTAAACTATGGGCAAGGAAATAAAACTGGCTCTTGTGTATAGGGATATGTGGCAATCGTCAGGCAAGTTTATGCCTAGTGAAGACGAACTTGTTAAAGTATCAGATCCCATAGTAGCAATGGGATGTTTTGACAGGGTTGAAACCAACGGCGGTGGCTTTGAACAAATCAACCTGTTAAAAGGAGAAAACCCCAACAGCAGTGTTCGAAGATGGACCAATGCATTCAACAAGGCAGGCATTCAGACACATATGCTTGAAAGGGGTTTGAACGGTTTGAGAATGTCGCCTTGCTCAAAGGACCTTCGAAAACTTATGTTTAGCCTGAAGAAAAAGCAAGGGACTGATATTTCGAGATCCTTTGATGGCCTAAACAATCCTCAGAACCTTGAACTTTCATTTCAATATGCACGTGAAGGGGGCATGGTTGCTCAGGCAGCATTATGTATCACCCACTCCCCTATTCATACAGTGGACTATTACGTCAAGCTTGCCGATAAGTTTATGGATCTGGGGGCAGAAGAAATAGCCATAAAAGATATGGCAGGTGTAGGCAGACCTGCATCGATTGGTAAAATTGTGAAAGGAGTTCGCGAGAGACACCCTTACACGATTATCACATATCATGGACACAGCACCACAGGTTTCTCTATTGTCTCTTCCCTCGAAGCTGCCAGAAACGGCGCTGATATCATTGATGTAGGAATGGATCCTCTTTCCTGGGGAACAGGACATGCTGACCTGCTCAGTGTACATGCCATGCTCAAAGATGCTGGATTCAGCCTCAAGGATGTCAATATGGATGCCTATATGGAAGTCCGGAGTTTAACACAAAAAATCATTGATGACGGGCTTGGGTTCTACATCAACCAGCAAAACAGGTTTATCAACTCTTTGCTGATAGAAAGCGGATTGCCTGGCGGTATGATGGGAAGTCTGATGGCAGATCTCGAAAAAAATCTGCAATCGCTCAATAAGTGGCTTGATAAAAATGGAGAAGATCCTATGACTCAGGATGAGCTGCTCATCAAATTATTTAATGAAGTTAAATACACATGGCCAAAGGTAGGTTACCCGCCGCTGGTCACACCATTCAGCCAATATGTTAAGAATTTATCCCTGATGAATGTGATTCAAACCATCAAAGGCAAAAAACGCTACAGCATGGTTGATGAAAACACCTGGGGTATGATCCTGGGTAAATCGGGATCACTGCCAGGTCAGGTTGAAGAAGAAATCAAGGCATTAGCCAAGGATCAGGGCAGGGAGTTTTTTGAAGGCAACCCTCAGGATCTTTATCCAGATGTTCTCGATGAGTTCAGATCCAGGATGAAAGAAAAATCATGGGATACGGGACAGGATGATGAAGAACTGTTTGAGTATGCCATGCATCCTGAGCAATATGAAGACTACAAGTCAGGAGATGCACGTCGTAAATTCCTGGATGACCTCGAACAAAGGAGAAATGCACAAAATAACACCAGTGCTGATGCACCACCACATGCTCAACAAAATGGCCATGCAGCGCCCAAAGACCTGGTTGTAGAGGTAGATGGTCAAAAGTACGGGGTAAGAATTTCCTACCCTTCAGATAAGGAAGAAACTTCCAATGCAGAAAAACTGAAAGTGCAAAACGAAGGTGCGCCTTCGAACAAAACAATCAATTCACCGCTGGAAGGTAAATTCTTCCTGACCAAGAACAGCAGTGAAAAAGCCATTGCTATTGGAGATAAGGTGACAAAAGGCGATACCGTCGCCTATGTGGAATCTATGAAAGTACTGAATGCCATTACGGCCAACCAGGATGGTACAGTAGATAAAATACTTGTTAATCACGGTGATGACATCGATGAAGATACACCACTAATAGCCCTATCCTGATCTGCTTTGGACATTCTGCAAAAAATATATGACATGACAGCTTTCAGCGATTTGCTGGCACAGCCACTCTCGCTGCTTATGCTTGGTTTGGCAGGAATCATCCTGTATTTAGGCATATTCAAAAAGTATGAACCTCTCCTGCTCGTACCTATTGGCTTTGGTGTTCTTCTGGCCAATTTTCCGGGAGGAAATATGGCCGTAATTTCAGCCGAAGCTATGCCGGAAATCAAGGAAATGAATATCCTTAAGATGGCTGATCAGTTCGGTATTATGAATATGCTATACTACATCCTGATCAAAACAGGTTTGTTGCCCCCTCTTATTTTTATGGGTGTAGGAGCCATGACAGATTTTGGACCCCTGCTAAGGAATCTGCGCCTGGCCTTTTTTGGGGCAGCTGCGCAATTGGGCATTTTTAGTGTATTGATAGCTGCAATACTCATCGGATTCACCCCACAGGAAGCTGGAGCTCTTGGCATTATAGGTGGAGCAGATGGACCAACAGCGATTTATACTTCCATCATTCTGGCACCGCACCTCCTCGGACCCATTGCCATTGCGGCTTATTCCTATATGGCTTTGGTGCCGGTTATTATACCATGGATGGTTAAACTGACAACATCTGATAAGGAGCTCAGGATAAATATGAAGCAGCAAGACATACTGTATCCAAGTACCTACAAAATTAAAAATCTCAAACTTGTTAAAATCCTTTTTCCAATTGTGTTGATCATCTGTGTTTCTTTACTTGTCCCAAGTTCGACACCTCTTTTAGGAATGCTATTGTTTGGTAATCTTGTCAAGGAAATAGGCAGTGGCACAAGCAGACTTTTTGATGCAGCTTCCAATACCATAATGAACACTTCCACCATTTTCCTGGGCCTGACTGTAGGAGCTACCATGACTGCTGAGAGTTTTCTTAATACACAGACCATAATGATCATCGTTGGTGGGTTTATAGCCTTTGCATTTTCCATTTCAGGGGGTATCCTGGCTGTTAAAATCTATAATCTATTCAGTCCGAAAAAGATAAATCCACTCATCGGGGCTACGGGATTGAGTGCTGTGCCTATGGCTTCACGCGTAGCCAATGATATTGCCCTGAGTAAAGATTCCAGCAATCATATTCTGCAATATGCCATGTCAAGTAATATAAGTGGCGTTATTGGTTCTGCCGTGGCAGCGGGTATACTCATCAGCTTTCTTTCCTAAATCGTCGCTTTTGTAAAGCATTTGTCAGGATTCAGATTATACGAGCTATTATCTTGTATAAGTCTGTTTAATTGTGCTCCAATGCACATTAAAACTCAAGCAGTCATTCTGGATTATGCTATCCGAGTAATGACTACCTATACAGGCTGGACCTGAGCTGACAATAATTATATTAGGACCAGAGTTTTTCTGGATAAACGCCCTCCCGGATAAGTTTATTCAGTTTTTCCATAACCAGGGGCTTATCCTCTTTATATGTCACCCCGAACCAGCGATCCTTGGACGTGAGCACTCTCACCTGAACAGTTCCTTCAGCGATCATGTCATCCAGTACATTGGGGATAAAAAGTTCCGACTTAGGCTCGTCGGCTCTTTCCTCCAAAAAAGCTTTGAATTTTTCATTCGCATGTTTGAAATAAAGAGCTGTAAAGCCGAACATATTCATGGAAACCAAGGTGTTCTCTGCCAGTGTGCCATCTTCCTGATCTTCCTGTGGATATCGAATAATCCCGTCCGCCGACTTTGAAATCTTGAGCGTTTCGACAATTTTGGTGAGGCAACCCTTGTCATTACTGTAACAAACTCCCCTGTTTACTGTACCATGATCAGAAAGGGTATTCTTCAGGTAATAGGATACAACCGCAAACTCATCCCTGCCTTCAAGGCTCTTGAAATACTCCATCAATATTTTGTAGGACGAGGGGCCATAATAATCATCTGCATTGATAACAGCAAAGGGGCCATCAATACATTCCGCACCCATCATGACGGCATGTGCCGTACCCCAGGGCTTTTCTCTTGCCGGGTTTAATGTAAATCCCTCCGGCAATTTATCGAGTTCCTGTTCTACAAATTCAAATTTGATCCGATCTCCGATTCGGGATCTGAAGTGCGCCTCGATCTCATCCCTGAAACTATTCCTTACAACAAAAACAACTTTATCAAAGCCGGCATTGAGGGCATCATAGATTGAATAATCAATGATAGTCTCGCCATTAGGTCCGAAACCATCCATTTGCTTAAGAGAGCCGTAACGGCTACCCATACCTGCTGCTAAAACCAGTAAACTCGCTTTCATATTTTCTTTGTAGTTTGTAATTTGTAATGTCTTGTGTCAACACTCGTAAATTGTTCCTGTTATAAGTTTAAATTGGACTGTAAGCTTTTTTGAATGCGAAATAAAGCTTATTATTTTATAATACAAATGCAAAAGAACAGTTTAATGCATTTTTAATTATTCAAGGAACTACAATACACATAATTACATATTAAAAAAATATTTAATATATAAATATTTAATTTTAACTTTTTATGAATTTTTAGTTTTTTTGTAGCATAATATAACCCATGTTCAGGAAGTCATTCATTATACTTTCCCTTTCAATTTTCTTTCTTGCCTGTAGCAAAGATAGGATGTCTGAAACAGTTGAAATGGATCAGCAGTTGGAAAAACTCATCCAGCAAGCTTCACCGGATGGAACAACAGAATTTTATATACTCCCCGACGAAAACGATTTGGAGTCAATTCCTCAGGATGAGAAGAACAAGCTGACAATTGATCGCGTAGAACTCGGTAAAATGCTGTTTTACGAAACCGGTTTTGGTATGGCTGCAGTCAGAGATGCTGGTATGGGTACTTTTGCTTGTGCTTCATGTCACTTCCCCGAAGCCGGTTTCAAACCCGGAAATTTCCAAGGGATCGCAGACGGAGGAATGGGTTTCGGCATCAATGGAGAGGACAGAAGACGCCATCCCGACTACATAGAGTCGGAACTGGATGTGCAAAGTGCACGACCATTAACAATGGTCAATGTGGCTTTCGTACAAAATACATTCTGGAATGGACAGTTTGGAGCTTTGCATGCCAATGAAGGTACCGAACATCTTTGGGAAGGAGATGAAGCTCTGGAGCGAAATGCTTGGGGATTTGAAGCAATAGAAACCCAAAATTTTGAAGGTCTAGAGGTTCACCGATATAATATAAACGAAGAACTCATAGACCGTTATGGATACCGTGAAATGTTCGATGCAGCCTACCCAGACCTTGATGAGGACTTACGTTACAGCAATTACGGTGGCTCACTGGCTATTTCGGCTTTTATCAGAACGATCATCTCTAATGAAGCGCCATTCCAGGATTGGTTAAAAGGCAACCGTACAGCGATGTCAGCTGATGAGAAAGCAGGAGCCATTTTGTTCTTTTCAAAAGCCAATTGCTCGAATTGCCATTATAATGAAAACCTGGGCTCACTTGAATTCCATGCCCTTGGAGTGCAGGATATGGATCAAATACCTTCTTACAATGCATTTCCTTCTGATAAGAGAAATCTTGGAAGAGGCGGATTTACACTGCGTGAAGAGGATAACTTTAAATTCAAGGTGCCAGGCCTGTACAATATCAAGGATACCCCGTTTTATTTCCACGGATCAAGCAAGAGAAGCCTGGCTGATGTTATTGACTATAAGGCTGAAGCTGTTTCAGAAAATCCGAGGGTTAACAACGACAGGTTATCTGAAAAATTTCTTCCTCTTGATTTGACGGAAGTAGAAAAAGCACAACTTATAAGCTTCCTTGAAAAAAGTCTCACTGATCCGGAATTGGTGAGATATGGTGTTGATTCAGTGCTCTCAGGATTCTGTTTCCCTAACAACGATTCTCAATCACGCGTTGACTTGGGTTGTAACTAGCAACAGGCCTCTTAAAGGCCTGTTTTAATTCATTCTGTTCCGTAGGCTACATAAAGCTCTGGCTGCAAGTACCAGGCCTTGGGCGAGATTTGTCTTCTCACCAGGCGTATGAATGATTCCAGGTCTGTATCAGAGCATTCGAAGATTAATCCTGTTCTTACATAAAGACCATTTACTTCGGTGTAGGGCTGGTAACCAAAAGAAAGGACCTTCTCTATCATATTGCTCACATTGTTCTGAGAAGCAAATACACCGGTTATAATAATACAGCTATCAAGTGCAGCAGGCTGTGGTTCCAGTTCACTGCCCTGAAGCATAGCAGCAGCGGTTTCATCCCCTGCCTGGGCATCGCTAAGGTGAAGCGCATTATCCTCTAATACTTCATTCTTTTTGATTTCTTTGTTATGCCTGTAAACATTGCAGGCATCATATATGAGAAAGCAACTGACAAGCAATGCTATTATAATTAATATTGACCCCCAGATACGCCTGTAATTGGGTTTTTCATCTATAAGACTTTGGTGTTCTGGATATGACGGTTCAATTTCTTCTGCCTGATCCTGACCTGGCACTTCTTCTATATCTTTAAATTCCGACTCGAGATCAAATACTATCATGTCGTCAGTCTCAATATCTGATTGAGATTTATCACTGCTATCAGCCATTGCAATGGCCGGCTTTTTTACCTCTCCCGATTCGGCTTCTCCAAGGGTCCCTGCTGGCTGATTCTCCGCTTCACTTACATCGCTTTCGGAGAGATCATCCTCATTTCCACCCCTTTGACTTTCTGTTGCCGTGCTCAAGGGTGCCACAACTGGATTTATTGCTTGTTCCACTGGTTTTTCCTGCGGTAATTCTAACAAAACTTCCGGCATTCCATCATAAAAAGATGACAGCAAACTATCATCCGCAACGCAAATGATATCATTATCACCATCACGCTCCAGAAAAGCTACGCCTTTAATACTAACACTGCCGTAATTGAGAAGATTATTTAATACCATCTCAGAAAACTTGCGCATAGCCTTATCGGCATCTTGATTACTGATGTCATATTTAAGGCTGAGCCATTCATGAAGTTGCTTGTTGCTGGAGCTGGTCTCAATAAAATCCAGAACCATCGTGGGTGGCAGAAGTGTTTTTCTATCTTCACCATAATCTGCAGGAATCTGCCTCAGGCATAGCGTCCCAAGGCCATATATGCTGACGGGGTTCCTGTCAAACAGGACTTCTCTGATCGATTCTGCTAGATTGATTTTCAAAATTTTCCTTGAGCTAGGGGTAAAATTAAGCAAGTTATTTTTAATAGTGTTTTAAACTCATTTATATTGCCCGACATTAAACATTTAAGCCTCTGAGCTATTTAAGACTTTAAAAAAACAAGCTTTGGAAAGAAAGAAGTCTGCGGAGTTGTTTGAAGATGCCAAGAAAATGTTTCCGGGAGGGGTGCATTCCCCTGTCAGGGCTTTCAAATCAGTAGAAGGGCCACCGGTATTCATAGAATCCGGCAATGGACCCCGTATTACAGATGTAGATGGTAATGAATACCTTGACTTTTGCTGTAGTTGGGGCCCCCTGATCCTCGGTCATAATAATCCATCGATCAGGAACTCCGTTTCTGATGCTCTATCGCGAGGCACTTCTTTCGGTACGCCGACGGAGCTTGGCAATAAAATAGGGCATTTGCTTTTGGATAATCACAGGTACCTGGACATGGTGCGTTTTGTCAGCTCGGGGACCGAAGCCGTCATGTCTGCTATTCGCCTTGCCCGCGGATTCACAGGGAAAAACAAAATAATTAAATTTGAAGGTTGTTATCATGGTCATGTAGACTCGTTGCTCGTCAAAGCAGGCTCTGGCCTTGCCACATTTGGGGTATCAAGTTCCGCAGGTATTCCAGAAGCCTTCGCAAAAGAAACCCTTGTCCTGCCGCTAAACGATCTGGCGGGACTCAGGGAAACGCTTGAGAACAGTGATGACATAGCTGCTGTGATTATTGAACCGGTACCGGCCAATAATGGCCTTCTGATACAAGACAGAAATTATCTCAGCTGCTTACGCAAATTGTGCGATGACCATAGAGTACTGCTCATATTTGATGAAGTCATTTCCGGATTCAGAGTCGGTTTTGAAGGGGCTAGCGGATATTACGCTATACAACCAGACCTGATCACCTTTGGAAAAATTATAGGTGGCGGACTTCCTGTGGGCGCATTTGGAGGCAAAAAAGAAATAATGGAATTTGTAGCACCTCTGGGATCAGTCTACCAGGCTGGCACTCTCTCAGCAAACCCCTTAGCCATATCTGCTGGTATCGCCATGCTCAAGGAATTGCTAAAACCAGGATTCTACGAAGAGCTTGAATCAAAAACACAAAGCCTGTGTAAATTAATTGACGAGCACGCCAGGAAGAACAATTATGAGCTTCATATGCAAAGTATAGCTTCTATATTCTGGTTCACATTCAGTTATAAAAGAGCTCAGTGTGCAGATGATATTCAAGCCGACAAGATGTCAATATTCAGGCAGCTTCACAAACTCCTCCTTGAAAAGGGTATTTACCTTGGCCCTTCAGGATATGAAGTGGGTTTTGTATCAGCGGCGCACAGCATGGAAGATATTGAATGGGCTGCCCATACCATAAATGGCTGCCTGGATGAAATCATGGCATGAAAAGCATTAAGTCATATAGGATTTTTCAATTCGTTTTAATGACATATCTCGTATCAGCTTTCAGCTGGTGGGCCATTTTATTGTTGAAAAAAAATGAAGAACTGTATGAATTGAAAACCGAAGTCATATACAGCAACAAGCCTGGTATGCAGGCAATGATCTACGAAGACTATAAGCGTTCACGCATGATGATCATTGGAGAAGGTGTTGTATTCGCTGTTTCCATCCTTATTAGTCTCTATATAGTCAACAGGGCATTCTGGGCCGAAATAAAAGCCAATAAGAACCAGAATAACTTTTTATTGTCCGTAACCCATGAACTGAAAACGCCAATATCTACATTGAAACTGATCAACCAGACCCTTCAAAAGAAAAACATCAATGAAGATAAACGCCAAGAGCTATTGCTCACAGCCTATGATGAATCCTTGAGACTTGAATCCCTGGTCAATAATATTCTTACAGCTGCCCAGATGGATAACAATTATCATTTCAACTTCGAAGATATAGACCTGAACGAGATCCTTGAAGCCAGAACTATGCGATTTAAAAAGCTCTACCCTGATGCTAACATAAGCCTTACAAACGAAGCAGGCAAAAGAACAGTTAAAGCTGACCGCGAGGCCATTACAAAACTGGCTGACAATCTTATTGATAACGCTCTAAAATACTCAGGACAAAACACGACTGTTGACATTAATATAGGACGCATAAGAGAACAAATTTACTTAAGCATTTCAGATAACGGGCCGGGTATCGCGGAGGAAGAAA